>Ga0209508_1001569_pt1 | contig 17354 bp, 12 predicted proteins | sample AD_UKC129_MetaG_FD_184427 | JGI IMG/M metagenome (GOLD analysis project Ga0209508, IMG submission 184427) | Active sludge microbial communities of municipal wastewater-treating anaerobic digesters from Canada - AD_UKC129_MetaG (SPAdes) (version 2) | ecosystem: Engineered > Bioreactor > Anaerobic... | reverse complement strand
TATTGGCACCGATAAGCCTTGCTCTTGCATCAGAAATGGCTTCAAATATTTCCTGCTCATGGGATGCGTAGCCTTTAACGGTGGCTACCAAATTTGGTATCAAGTCCGCCCTTCTTTGAAGATTGTTTTCTACCTGACTCCATTTGCTGTCAATATTTTCACTGGCTGCTGCCAAACTATTATAACTGCCAATGACACTAGACCCTATAATCAGTAAAACGATTAATACAATCCCTAACACAATCCATCCTGTTCTAGATCTTTGCACAGCACCTCTTCCTTTCTGCTTAAAATATCATTTTACTTTAAGTATTCCACATTCATAAAAGCTTTTATGTAAGCACGTCAAGAATCTTTATTATTATTATATGTTGCACATTTAAATTTCTTAAAAAAATCCTAATCCAAATAGAGTTTTGCTCTAAATAGATTAGGATAAGTGTACTTTGTATTAAGCGATATCTTGCTTTAACACATCTATAATATTTTCTTTTTTTACTTTTTTGCTGGAATAAAACATCGCCGTACTTACTATGATAAACACAGCTCCTATGGCTATACCTACATTGGTCCATGGAATAAAAAATTCAAAACTAAATTTTATCATCAATGTTCGGTGCAATAGGTACATAACGGCAAAACTTATGGGCATTCCGTATAACAGAGCTTTTAAACCATAAAAAATACTTTCATAATAAATCATTTTATTAAAACTTTTCGGCGTCATACCAACAGATTTGAGCATTGCAAATTCTCTTTTCCTAAGTGCAATACTGGTCGATACGGTATTAAAAATATTGGCAATACAAATGGCAGTGATGAGTATAATAAACGCATACGTGAACACCGACATTAAAAGAATCATTTGTTCTTCTCTTTGTCTGGCCAGAAAGAAATTATACAAATAAATATTATTTTGATTTTCATTATTTTGTATAGCTTCAATGTCTTCCTGAAGCTTTAGAGGCATATCACTTTTTATATAGAGCAAGCTGTAGGCATCTTTATTGATTATCGGAGCATTATTTTTAATCTTTTCATAGACATCTTTAGATAAAATCATATTGAATCCTGAATAAATTCTTTGGGAGAAAACACCGCTAGGCGATTTATCTGTAAGCGCAAGGATTTCTACAGATTCTAAAGGTATCTCCTTCTCATTTTCCCAATCATAATAGTTTAGATCCAGTTTTTCTCCCTCACGGGTTTTAATCGCTTTAGTTTCAATATATTTGTCTTCTTCCGTGTCTTTATATTTTACTGTATCAATAATGATTACCCCAGGATTCTCTGTGTCTTTTAGGCGCTTAAAGTTTATTCCTACCTCTTTCGCATAAACTTCTAAAGATTCATCATCCAATACATTAACAGATATAGAATAAGGGTACTTGTCATTTTTCATTATGTCTTCATGCTCACCTTTTAAATAATCCGCTATATATTCTTCTTCTACCCAAGTTTGTACCTCGAAACGCTCAATATGGGTTGACTCCGTTATATGCTCCAACAAATTTATTTTTTTAATAATAGATTCCTGTTCTTCTTCATTCTCACTTTCAATCGACACTTGAATATCATAGTTTATTCCGTCTTGACTAAGCACGATGGATTTCTTTAACACTGCTGTAAAAGCGGACACTACTAAAAATAAAACCATGCTAATGATCAGCGAAAAAACTGTTGCCTGGTATCTTCTTTTGTTTCTTTTTAAGTTCTTAAGGCCTATATCTCCCTCAATCCCAAAAATCTTTCGAGTTAATCTTGATGTTTTTACCTCTTTACTGGTCAATTTTACATCTACTACTTGACGAATAGCATCTATGGCAGATATGTTCGAAGCTCTTCGGGCAGGGATATAAGTTGAAATAAAGATAGTAAGGGCAGATATAAGTACCGCAACTAAAATAGAAGAAGGCAATACGACCAACCTGAAATTTTCAGTTACACCCAGAGCGCCTTTGATAATCGGATTAATACAAATGAATGTAATTCCGATTCCTACAAGGCCTGCAATAATCCCAATGGGAATACTGATTATTCCAATCACAGTCCCTTCAAAGAATACAGAATCTCGTTTTTGTTTTTTTGTAGCACCTACACTGGATAACATACCTAGATATCTCGATCGTTCCGAAACTGAAATTGCAAAAGCATTGTATATTAATGAAACAGAGCCAATCACAATAATGATCATAATAATGGCAGACAAATAAAAAAGCATATTCCTTAATTGATTGTCTTTTATCGCTCCGTAGTATCTTAATAAAGAATGATTAAATTCTACTTTCTCTATGCCATTTTTTTCTGCCAACTCTTCTCCATATTCAAATAGTGAATCATTAACATGCTGTAAAACAACTGCAGCATTTACAGTGTTCTCAGATGTTATCGTTTTTTCATCCATATAAGATAATGCCGTATATCCCGGAGACCAGGTAGGTTCCCAAGTGGGCCTACTGATCATGCCTACAATGGTATAAGTCTTTGTAATATCGCTTATTAATGTTTCTTGAATTCCCTCTGAAGTTTTTTGTAAAGGCTCGTTCTGCGATAGAATTTGCTCTTCTCCTTCTTCACTGGTATAATGTCTCTCTCCAATATCAAGAGTAATGACATCTCCTATCTTATACTGAAGTTTTGCATTGGATAATATGGCTTCAGAGATGACGATTTCATCTTCTTTTTCTGGAAATCTTCCTTCCAAAAGTTCTATTGGAAATTTATCAAAACCTTCTTTGTTATATTCCATAAGAAATAAATAGGGCTTGTTCAAGTTTTGGCTATTTATGGGGGCATAGCCTAAAACCCTCTCTAAAATCAAATCTTTTGTTTCGGCATCATTTTTAATCGCTTCCACTTGTGTTTTATTCACATTATTATAAACAACATGCCATTCTCCTTGATCGGCTATGTTTTGTCTCCTCATCAAATCCATAAATGAAATTCCTAAGGTAGCTACTGCTGTAACCATTGCTACTGAGATAATGGACCCTATAATGGTAACGAGGGTTCTTTTTTTATTTAATTTGAGTTGTCTTAAAGTTAACTTATTAACTATATTCATGGGCGAATCACCTCGTTTTTGGTAATCTTCCCATCTTCTATAGCTATGATTCTATCAGCCTGTAATGCAATCCGTTCATCATGGGTAATGATAATAAGCGTTTGCTGAAAAGTCTTATTGAACATTTTTAAAAGATCAATAATCTCATGACTATTTTTACTGTCAAGATTTCCTGTGGGCTCATCTGCCAGCATCAAAGCAGGATTATTAATAAGGGCTCTTCCTATGGATACTCTTTGCTGCTGACCGCCGGAAAGTTGATTGGGCAAATGATGGAGTCTGTTTTCCAGACCAAGTATTTTTACTATATTTCGAAACTGCTCAGAATCGACCTGATGTCCGTCAAGCAGCAAAGGCAAGGTGATGTTTTCTTCCACATTAAGCACAGGGATAAGATTATAAAATTGATAGATAAGACCAATCTGTCTGCGCCTAAAAATCGCCAGCTGAGTTTCATCCAAACTGTATATATCTGTGCCATCTATAAACACTTTACCCTCAGTAGGTATATCCACACCTCCAAGCATGTGTAATAAAGTGGATTTCCCGGAACCAGACGGTCCTATAATGGCAACAAATTCTCCTTTTTCTACTGAGAAAGAAACGTCATTTAAGGCTTTAACTGCTGTTTCGCCACTACCATAAATTTTAGAAAGATGTTCAACTTTTAATATTTCCATGCTACAACCTCCAGAATTCTTATTGTGACTTTAGTATATCTGCCTTAGATGACTTTGCAGTGACTTTAATATTACAATTTAGTCACTTATATTTTTATAAAATTTCATGCTAAATTCAGTACCTTGATTTTTCTGACTTGTAACATTGATATCTCCATTTTGATTGCTTATTATACTTTTTGCCATGGCAAGACCTATGCCTACACTGTCTTTGCTGGCATTCTTTCCTTTATAGAATCGTTTAAAAACATAAGGGAGGTCTTCCTTCTCTATACCAATTCCATTATCTGAAATTTTAATTTCCGTATACAAAGGATTTTCATGGAATGTGATAGAGATTGTCCCCCCTTTAGGCGTATGCTCTATACAGTTTTTTACAATATTAATGATTGCCTCAACGCTCCAATTCATATCTCCTGTAAAAGATGTCTTCTCATCACCTTCGACAATGAGCTTTTGTTCTTTAATTTCCATTGGAATTAAGAGAGGATTGATTGCTTTCTGAATCAGCTGAGAGACCAATACTTTATTCTTTTTAAAGGTTACTGTTCCAGCATCAATTTTAGAGAGTTTCAGTAAAGAAGTTAAAAGCCATTCCATCCGCTCCAGCTGCGCTTCAATATTTTTAGTAAATTCAATTCTTTTTTCTTTTGTTAAGTTGTCATTACTTAATAAATCTGTCATAACAGTCATAGAGGTCAGCGGAGTTTTAAGCTGATGAGAAATATCAGAGAGGGCATCGGCTAATTGCTCCTTTTCCTTTTTAAGAAGTTCTCCTTGTTTCGAGAGCATAAGGGTTACCTTGTATATTTCATTTTTAAGAATACTAAGCTCTCCCTCCCTGTTATCACGAATATCCAATGCGTGATCCCCATTGGAAAGCATCCTTAAATAATTAGAGAGCTTTTTTATTTCTTCATATCTCCTAAACGTATAGAAAAAACTACATCCCATAATGAGTAAAAAAGTTATCACGGATATGATTCCAGCAATTGGGTTTAGAATAAAAATAAAAGTACTTCCAGCAGCGAATATAAGGAACATAAGGATTGCAAAATGTTGAATTTCTCTATTGCGAAGCATATCAATCACCCACCTTATATCCAAGGCCACGAATTGTCTTGATAATCATTGGATTTTGAGGATCATCTTCTATCTTTTCTCGAATCCGCTTTATATACACAGTTAAAGTATTATCATTAACAAAATCACCGGCAACATCCCAAATCCCTTCTAAGAGCTGACTTCGTGACAGAATTTGTCCTTCATTATTAGCAAAAGTTAATAGCAGGCGATATTCTAAAGGCGTAAGATTTACTTCCTTTCCATTTTTATATACCTTTGCATCAAGAGTATTAATCCGTATATCCCCCAGTTCGAGAATATGTTTTGATTTTATGCCCTTTTGATATCTTCTGAGCACTGATTTGATACGAGAAATAAGTTCTCTGATACGAAAGGGCTTTGTGATATAATCATCTGCTCCCATATCAAGTCCCATCACCACATTGACTTCATCATCACAAGCCGTCAAAAATATAATGGGAATATCCCATTTTTCCCTTGCTATCTTACATAATTCATACCCACTTCCATCGGGCAGAGATACATCAAGGAGACATAAATCAAATTCATTCTCCATTAAAGCCCTTTTTGCAGATGTAACATCATAGCAAAGAACTGTATGATAGCCTTCTTGGTCCAAGGAGTATTCTAAGCCACTGGCAATTGTTCGATCATCTTCAACGAGTAAAATCTTCAAGCACTCACCTCCAAATAGTGTGTCAACTGTTTATACGTTACTTTTCTCATGCTAATTTATTTCATTAATATTATAACCTATCTTTTTCATGGTGCAATCTGTTTTGAACTTGATTGCTAATACCGCAAAACTCACATCTACATCGGCTTATTCCTTATTCCCCACAAAAAAACACCTTCTGGCAGAAAATTGACAGAAAGTGCTTTATATAATTATATTCAAGTGTAGCCCTTCTAAATTTTAACAATATATGTCTGAAAACTCAATATGCATCATCTCAACATATTTATCCACTTCTTCATCTTTTAGGATAACGGGATATTCTTCTTCAGGAAGAACTTTAACAGGAAGTTTAATAATAAATTCACTGCCTTGATTGTATTCACTTTGGACAGATATGGTTCCTCCATGCAATTCTACCAGGGATTGTACCAGTGACAAACCTAAGCCGCTGCCCTGCCTGTTTCTTGATTTCATTTTATCCACTTGCCCAAACCTGTCAAATATGATTTTCTGATACTCTTTTGGAATTCCGATGCCTGTATCTTTTACAATAATCGTAATGTAGTCTTCTCCATCTTCTATCTTAACCGTTATTTCCCCGCCTCTGTCGGTAAATTTGATTGCATTGGAAAGAAGATTCAGGATAATTCTTTCTATCATATTCACATCGACAGACATAATCTTTTCTTCAACATCCGTATCAAAAAGTAGGGAAATGCCTTTGCTGTCCATGTATTCTGCAGTGGATAAGACAATGTCTTCTATGACATTAACAATATTATAATTCTTAAGATTTAATTTAAAATAACCCGAATCCATCTTGGTTACATCGATGAGGTTATTGATAAGCCGCAGCATACGATAGCAATTCTGCCTTAAAATCCGCATATATCGTTTCATTTTTTCGTTTTCTAATAAAGCATCTTTAAAATGTGTTTCCAAAAGCTGAACTGTACTGAAAATCAAGTTGACAGGCGTTTTGAGTTCATGGGACAAGTTGGAAAAGAAATCTCTTTGGAGTTTTTGATAAGCTGTTGTTTCTTCGATCTGGCATTTAAAAAATTCTACTTGTTTGGTTGATGTAATATCTTTTATCGTGATTAATACCGCCGGTTCACTTTCATAGGTATAAGGTGTAATATTAACCACTACATCAAGAAAATTTCCATCGTTTCGCATGAGTTTTTCTTCAAACACTATGTCGGTATTTTGCGTTTTCACCTGTTCTATAACTTTACGGAAAGATTCTCTTTTTTCTACATCAAAGTAATCCCAGATCGGTGTTTTCAGTACCCGTTCTTTGGATGCTTCTCCTGCTAAATGAATAAAAGCGTTATTGGCTATCTGTATTTTTTCATTAAAGTGAATAATAACTCCCGTAGGAATTGTATCAAATAAAATTCGGTATAACTTTTCGCTTTTTTGCAGATTTCTATGCGGAGCTTTTAAATCAAACTCTATAAATGCCTTATAAAGAAAATAAAACGAAACGAGTTTAAAATAATGGGCAAACACACTGAACACCTCACCCATATCAATACAAAAACTTATTAACAGTTCAGAAACAATAGTGAAACATATAGATACTACAAAGAAATAAAATATTCTATCGGAAAAATATTTCTTTTTTCTAAGAATAACAATAAGTGAAATAATTAACACAATCGATATAATATACTCACTGATCACTGCAAAAGCAGTAGGCCTTACACCTTCTGCACAACACTCAGGGAAAATATCCCATATAAAGGTAGAAAACAATAAGAAAGCAGACACTGCATAATAAATCCATAACACTTTCTTTAATTGTATCTGTTTTTTGAACAAAAGAATGGCCGCAAAAATAGATATCCCTTCTATATATCTTGCAATAACCCACATCTGCACAGGTAAATTCGTACTGCAATGTCCTGCTAATACCGACATTCCTTTATAAGAAAGCATATGAATTGCGTCAAAAATTGAAACAACTCCATAAGCTATTCCTAAAATAAGAAGCCCTGCCTGAGTTTCAAAAGGATAGGTATTAACAGCCATAATGGCAATAACAGCGCCAATCGTAATGCATATTAACTCAACAATGCTGTGAAAGAACAAGTAATTCTGAATGCTCATGTAATAAAGGCCGCCTAAAATGAGGGTAAATACAATAACTGTACTGTAAACGTTACTGCTAAAATTAAATCGGCTGTAAGGTTCATAAACTGGTTCTTTCATTAACACATTGCTTCTCATAATCACACCCTGCAACATTATAAGATTTTGTTAAATTATTAACACCATCTTAAGTATTTTTTTACATAATATACTTAATTATTATGATAATTGTTTCTATAATTATTGTCAATTATTATCATATAATAAATCTGCGATTTAGAAAATCCCACAGCTAATATATTTTTGTGGATAGAGAGACCTTGACAAAAAAGTTGTCTTATACTAGGACTTTTTTTGCTATTTTTGTATTTAAAACATTTCTCAACCGTGCAAAATGTTATAATATAGAGAAAAATCCTTAATACTATAAACTGATATGGGAGTTGATATCGTGCCACATGAAAAAGGCGAAAAAAAAGGACTTACTTGGCTTAAAAATATTCGCTCTAGCCAAGTTCAAACGGAACCCACCACAGTGGAACCTCAATCCTCAGTTGAATTGTCTGAAGAAATCGAGCAAACAGAACCACAAAACAACACTGAATTATTCTCAAAAGATACTCAGGATAAAATCGTATTAGATTTAATTGTTTCTCTTGAAAATCTGCTAAAAGACCGTCAATTAATGCTTTATAAAAATAAAGCTTTGGAAGAACAACTACATAATGCAAATGAATCCATCAACCGTTTAAAGCAAGATCAGTTAAAGAAAGAACAGCTTTTACAAGAAAAGAATAAAGAAATTCGTTCATTGGAAGACATCCTTACAAGCAAACAAATGAGCTATGAACAACTTCTTGAAGATTATAAAGAATATCAAAGTATGACAAAAATTAATGATCTAGAAGAAAAAATTAGAAATTTAGAAATCGAAAAGCAGCAATTAGAACAGCAATATCAGAAGATTATTCAGGAGAAAACAGAGTTATTACAAACCATTAATGACTTTACTGAAAGAATGTCTTTCTCCTTCTTAACAAAAAATACTGCTTCTAATTCATCCGCTCAAGAATAAATATTATTAAAAAGTATGGATACCTATTACAAGGGGGACAATCATGTCAGTCTATCACGGAAAATTACTTGAGCTAGTAGCAGTAAAAAAGAAGGATGAAAAATATTTTCTACATATTAGAATATCCTTTGAACAGGATATAGAGGTATATTTGGAGATTGATGAATATACATTTATAAATTTGATAAATATTACAAATTTTTGGGGAAGGTATAAATACAGAATCTCTTTTAACACCATATGGAATGAGACTAAAAAACAGCATATAGGCGTATTAATACAAACTTACAGGGAACAAAGTGAACAAATATGCTTTCCTTGTTCGGAAGAGTATATCAATAAACTAAATGCTATTAAGAATCTCCAACATATTCATGATCTAGAGCAACTAGACTTTATCTTTACTCATCCTTTTTCATCGAATAAGAAAGATTTTAAGGATATAGAACAAAAAATATAACCCACGCTGCTCCGATCAGGAAATATTGTCTTTCATATACAAGAACAACCGTTACGTTTTTTAGCATTCTTTTTATCACCCTATTTAGCTGCTCTAGTCAAGGATATTTAATAGGTAAAATTAAACCTGACAGAAAATTATACACTCAAGCCACATTTATAGAAACAGATATAGAGCCGTCTTACAACGAGGATTCTGTTATAAAAGAGGAAATTATCATCGAGGATACTGCACAAGATAATGTTGTAAAGGATAGAACTGTGAAGGATGATGATATTGTGAAAAATAATATTATAAAAGACAGTATTGTGAAGCATGATATTGTAAAAGATGATGATATAGCAAAAGATGGTATCTCTAAGGATGATATGATAAAAGATCACCTTGTGGAAGACGATATGGCAAAGGATAATATTGTAAAGGACGAATTTGCAACAGACGATAGGCTTGCGGAAAATATTATCCCGGACCAATTCATGCTCCCTTTTGTAGAACTTGACAACCCTGTATCTTATAATATTCCAGAAGGATATGTCGCCCTTACCTTTGATGACGGTCCTTCAAAATATTCCAAAGAAATCGTGGATATCTTAAAGGAATACGGTATTGGGGGCACATTTTTCTTTATTGGGCTTAATGTTAAAAAGTATCCTGAACATGTCAAGTACATTCACTCCAATGGATATTCCATCGGTACTCATTCGATGAATCATAGTAATCTTCCTACTCTTTCGAACGAAAAGCAAGAAAAGGAACTTATACAATCTAGTCAGCTGATAGAAAGTTTAACAGGCGAGAAATTATCTCTTTTTAGACCGCCTTATGGGGCTATGAATCAAAATGTCAAAGATCTAGCAAACCAGTATGGATATAAAATCATCCTTTGGAATAATGACCCGGAAGATTGGCGCAACAAAGATGCAGATGCCATTGTAAATCATATTAAAAATACGGATATATCGGGTTCTATCATCCTTCTTCACGAATCTCAAGCGGTTATTGATGCTTTGCCAAGAATCATAAACTATCTTAAGGAACAAAACTTAGAAATTGTAAGTTTGAAATAAAAAATTATACGTCTTGCAATTATAGTCATTATACTTTATAATAAAAAATAACGACTTACTGCAAGGTTAGTCCTTTCAGAAGTTGTCTTTTTTTTAACAAATCTATGTACTGATACAAGAGGGTTCGTCCCGATTGTGAAGGCATTAGCATAATAAATATTCAGCCGAATTCATGTATTGAATTGGGTTTGTTTACTATTATCCTTGTGCCTTTGGTACAAGGATATTTTTGTTTTGTAGGAAATCCGAAGGAATTTCCTATGAAATGAGATAAATGATTGAGGTGAATGGTATGGAAACAAGAATAGCTGTTGTAGGTATTATTGTTGAAAATCCGGATTCTGTTGAAAAATTAAACAGCATTTTGCATGACTACGGAAAATACATCATTGGACGCATGGGTATCCCCTACCACAAACGCAATATTTCTATTATCAGCATCGTGATGGATGCACCTAATGATGTAATCAGTGCATTATCAGGAAAACTTGGTATGCTCCCTCATGTAAGTACTAAAACCGTTTATTCTAAACTCTCATTCGACGGTCAATGAAAGGAAGGAACGAATGCAAAGCCTTATCGACAAACTACATAAAGAAAAGACTCTACAAAAAGATGAATTAATAACGCTGCTTACCTCTGTTACAGAGAAAGACAAAAAGTACTTATTTTCCAGGGCAAGAGCTTTGGCTGATGAATTTTTCGGCAATCGCATATATGTTAGAGGATTAATCGAATTTACAAATTATTGCAAGAACGACTGCTATTACTGCGGAATTCGAAAAAGCAATTTAAAAGCCGACAGATACCGTCTTAATAAAGAGGAGATTTTATCCTGCTGCGAACAAGGCTATGGACTAGGTTTTCGTACCTTTGTTCTGCAAGGCGGAGAGGACTTATGGTATTCCCATGAAGAAATGATTGATATTGTTTCAACCATAAGAAATACTTACCCAGACTGCGCCATTACCCTTTCTCTGGGCGAAAAAACTTATAAAGAGTATCTGGAACTATTTAAAGCAGGTGCAAACCGTTATCTGCTCCGTCACGAAACAGCAAACGCAGACCATTATTCAAAGCTTCATCCTCCAAGTTTAAGTTCTGAAAACAGAAAGAGATGCTTATACGACTTAAAGGAAATAGGCTATCAGGTAGGTACAGGATTTATGGTGGGCTCTCCCTATCAGACCATAGAAAATCTGGTGGAAGATTTGTTGTTTATCAAAAGTTTTGGGCCTCAAATGATTGGCATCGGTCCTTTTATTTCCCATAAAGATACGCCTTTTGCTGCTTTTCCATCGGAACAGCTGGATTTAACCCTTGTACTGATTGCTATTCTTCGTTTAATGAATCCAAATGCTTTGATTCCAGCTACTACTGCCCTTGGAACCATAGATCCCAATGGCCGCGAAAAAGGAATCCTTGCCGGTGCCAATGTCGTAATGCCCAATCTTTCTCCCGTTGGTGTAAGAAAGAAATATTCTTTATATGACAATAAAATCTGTACCGGAGAAGAAGCTGCTGAATGCCGTATGTGTCTGCAAAATCGCATGAAGAAAATAGGATATGAACTCGTCGTAGACAGAGGAGATTTCCATCCCATAAAGTAACCGAAAGGAGAATGTTATGAGTCTAAACAATACCCCCCGCTCTAATCGTCTGCATATTGGAATTTATGGAAAGCGAAATAGCGGCAAGTCCTCATTAGTAAATGCCATAACCGGCACTGAAACAGCATTGGTCTCTGACTATGCAGGAACGACCACTGACCCCGTATATAAAGCTATGGAAATATACGGCATAGGCCCCTGTGTTTTTATTGATACTGCCGGTTTTGACGACGAAGGAGAAATTGGAGAACTAAGAGTCAAAAAGACTAAGGAATCCCTAAATAAAACTGATGTTGCGTTAGTTGTACTTGACGGTGACAGAGACATAGAGATGGAAAAAGAATGGATTAACATGTTAAAAAAGAAACGAATACCAGTCATTGCGGTGCTGAATAAATCCGATTTAATCGATAATATCAAAGAAGTCAGCAACTATATAGAACAGCAAACCGGTATCGCACCCATTGTAGTAAGTGCCAAAGAAAAATCAGGAATTGAAAAAATTCGCACTGCTATCTTAAGAAACCTTCCCGAGGACTATGATGCTCAGACAATTACTGGCGGAATCGTTAAAGGGGGCGACCTGGTGCTCCTGGTAATGCCTCAGGATATTCAAGCCCCCAAGGGTAGACTCATTCTTCCTCAGGTTCAAACTTTAAGGGAATTGCTGGATAAAAAATGTGTGGTACTGAGTACAACCACTGACCAACTGGATAAAGCTTTAGCGTCATTATCCCAGCCCCCTGATGTTATTATTACGGATTCCCAGGTGTTTAAGACCGTTTATGAGAAGAAACCAAAAGAAAGCAAATTGACTTCTTTTTCTGTCCTTTTTGCAGGATATAAGGGAAATATAGAGTATTTCACCCAAAGCGTTGCTGCCATTGAAAATTTAAAAGAAGATTCCAGGGTACTTATCGCAGAAGCCTGTACCCATGTACCTCTTACTGAAGACATTGGCAGAGAACAAATCCCAAGACTCCTTCGTAAAAAGGTAGGAGAAAATCTTACAATCGATATTGTAAGCGGACCGAATTTTCCTGACGATATATCCTCTTACGATTTAATCATTCACTGCGGCGCGTGTATGTTTAACCGCAAATACGTTCTTTCACGGGTTGAAAAAGCTTCTGAACGCAATATTCCCATGACAAACTATGGAATTGCCATAGCTTATCTGTCCGGAATACTTGATAAAATTAGTATAAACTAACCACTTTGAAGGGAGTAAAAGACATGTATAATTTAAAATCTTTGGATGCAAATGAATTTATCGATGATGGAGAGGTCTTAAGTTCTATTGAAGAAGCCAAAAAATTAGCTAAAAACCCGGCTGAAATCGATAAAATTCTAAATAAAGCAAGTACCTGTAAAGGCCTTACCCACAGGGAAGCTGCCGTTTTACTGGAAGTGGATGACGATGAAACCCTTGAAAAAATTTATAAACTGGCTAAAGAAATCAAAGAAAAAATCTACGGCAAACGCATTGTTATTTTTGCACCTTTATATTTATCCAATTACTGCGTCAATAATTGTAAATACTGCGGCTACAAATGCAGTAATGAGATCGTAAGGCGCAAATTGACGCAGGAAGAACTGCGGGAAGAAGTAAGAGCCCTGGAAGCCATGGGACATAAGAGACTTCTTCTTGAAGCAGGAGAAGACGATGAAAACTGCCCAATCGACTATATCCTGGAATGTATCCAGACGATTTATAATGAAAAGTTTGAAAACGGAGCAATCAGAAGGGTTAATGTTGATATAGCAGCCACAACTGCTGAAAATTACAGAAAACTTAAAGAGGCAGGAATCGGTACCTATATTTTATTCCAGGAAACTTACCACAAACCCACTTATCTTGCAATGCATAAAGGACCTAAGCATAATTACGAATGGCATACAGAGGCTATGGATAGAGCCATGCTTGGCGGAGGCCTGGATGATGTGGGCATTGGACCTCTGTTTGGACTATATGATTACCATTATGAAACTGTAGCACTTTTGATGCATGCAGAGCATTTAGAAGCCGTTACTGGTGTAGGTCCTCATACAATTTCATTCCCAAGATTGCTTCCTGCTGAAGGCGTAGACTACGAAAATTTCCCCTATTTAGTAAATGACAGAGACTTTAAAAAAGTAGTAGCAGTGATTCGCCTGGCAGTGCCTTATACGGGACTGATTCTTTCCACCCGGGAAAGTGTTGAATTCCGCAAGGAACTTCTAGATATCGGTATTTCTCAGATGAGTGCCGGATCCTGCGTAGGTGTCGGCGGATATGCTAAGAAAAAGGCTGACGAAGAAAAAGGCATCGTAGAAACGCCTCAATTTAATCTTGCCGACCATAGAAAGCCTATTGATGTCATAAAAGGACTTGTAAAAGACGGCTATCTTCCAAGTTACTGTACCGCTTGTTATAGAGAAGGAAGAACAGGAGACCGCTTTATGCCTCTAGCAAAATCAGGCCAGATTGCAAACTGCTGCCTCCCCAATGCTCTGCTCACTTTTGAAGAATATCTCAATGACTACGGCGATGAAGATCTTAAAATAATGGGCCGAAAAATGATCGATGAAGAAATCCTGAATGTTCCTAATGATAAGCAAAGGACTAGAGCCTTAGATTACTTAAATCGTATTCGTCAAGGAGAAAGAGATTTAAGATTCTAAAAAAATCCGCCAGCTTAGCTGGCGGATTTTTTCCCATTTTATAATATCATATAAATACATTAAATTTTTTGAGGAGATATTTTTCTGATTACTTCTACTTTTGTGATTTTGATTTATTTATCGAATGTCATATACGCTCCTTACTTCAAGTTCTTCAGGAATTCCTTGGAGTATTCTGACACGCCTTTCTCCTGCATCCATATCAAAGAAATTATCTGATAAAATAAGATTGTCTTCTTTATTTCTAATTTGTACAGCTCTCGCATAACTTTTGGCTGTAACAACAATCTCATCGCCTTCAACTCTGACTTGAAGCTGTGGATCTATCAGATGAAAGAACTTAGGTACTGTAAACAAAACACTGCCGCTGCTAATTATTTCTCCATTCTTCTCCATACGATAGCTGACATAATGAGAGAATTCGTCAGCATCCTGAAAGCATTGCCTGTCAAGCCATTTGCTGCTAAACGCCTTAACTTGCACTGTCTCTTTTCCTGCTTTTAAAATATTAGAATAATTATCTCTAAGCTCCCAAAATACCTCAACCATTTCATCCTTTGGTGATTCATTGGATACACACAAACGGATGGATTTCTTCAGTTCATAGGGTTCTGCATTTGGATTCGGATCTTGGGAAAGCACACTTTCTTCCTCACAGGATAACAACAAGGGAGCAAAAAAACGTTTTTCATAATAATGTAATGCCTTCCATCGTCCATAATAGTCAATAGAAGACCATGATGCTACCGGCCAGCAATCATTCAGCTGCCATATGATCGTTCCCATACATCGCCCTCTGTTTCTTCTGAAATGTTCAACGCCATAACGAATCGCATCCGCCTGTAAAAGTTGTGAAGCATAGATTAAAGTTTCAAAATTGGTAGGATACAGATACATCTGCTCCATATAGTTCATAATCTTTCCGTTTGCCGACGCGTTTCTCTGATGTTTTTCCATAACCCATGAAAAGATATTTCTGTCTTCAGGATTCGTAAACGATTCTATGGTACGAATAGATGGAAATGATTGAAAGCCAAACTCAGATAAATAACGAAAACGATACTTACGGTATTCTGTAAATGGTTTGTTTCCATGCCATACATCCCAGTAATGCACATCTCCTCTGTCAGGACTGTTTGGATCATCAAAGCTCCCTCCTGATGACGGACTTGATGGCCAGTAGAAAGTATCCGGATCATATTCCTTAAGAACTTTTGGAATGATATACTCATACAGTCGAATATAATCAGCAGCATAACCTTTCTCTTGATTGAAATCATGGTTGCTTAAACAGTAAAAACTTTCCATTTCGTTGTTGCCACACCATAAACCAAGGCATGCATGATTACGAATACGCTTTACGTTCTGTATGAACTCTTCGATCATATTCTGTTCAAATTCAGAATTGGTCAATCGATATACGCCACATGCAAACATGAAATCCATCCATACAACCAATCCCAGTTCATCACAAATATCCCAGAAGAAATCATCTGGATAATAGCCGCCTCCCCATACACGGATAGTATTGTAATTGGCAGCCACTGCCTGTTCTAACAAATTCCTTGTCCGCTCAGGACTGATCCTACTCAAAATGCAATCTTCAGGAATATAATTTGCTCCCATGGCAAAATATGTAATACCATTGACTTCATGAGCAAAACTCTCACCATATTCGTCCTTTGCTCTTCGGATTGTCAGTGTACGAAGTCCAATACGTTTCTCAAATCTGTCAAGTACTTGTTCATCCCGTATAAGTTCTACAATCACTTTATACAACGGTTGTTTTCCTAAACCATTTGGCCACCACAACTGAGGATTTTGGATTTCAATGTCTGATACTGCCTCTCCATCTTCTGTTTCTCTCATTATTAAGATCTCCCCTTCAGGATTTTCAATCCTCACCCTGGCTTTCAGATTTCTTTTCCTGATCAGCTCTTTATCCATTCCAAAGCATAACGGAAAACGACTATCCATACATTTTAAATCAATCTTCAATGAAAGCGTTACTTTATCTGTCTCATGCTTCTGTCTGATATATACTCCATCCAGACGTTCTGCTTCACATCCCAGTAACAATACATCCCTAAATATTCCTGAATCCGGCAGTCTCGGTCCCCAATCCCAACCAAACATACACTGGGATTTTCTGATATGGGAAGTTCCTCTCATTGCTTCATACACCGTAGGCCAGAATCCTTCTTCCTTCTCACGTTCTTTAATGTATTTTATCGGTGAATGAAATAAAATCCTTAGCTCATTATCTTTTGGAAGTAAAAGAGATTTTATTTCATACTCCCATGTTCTGTGCATGTTGTCCACATATCCAAGATGTTTACCATTCAACCAGATGTCAGCAATTGTATCCAGTCCCTGAAACTGCAGCACTACATAAGGACAGCTCATCACATTTTCATCCGGCGTAAAAACAGTCACATATTCATAATCTTTTTCCATCAGTTTCAATGCTTCTGTTTCCTGATCCCTGAAATACGGGTCTTTCATCAATCCATGATCCAGGTATACCTGATAAACAGAACCTGGTACCTTTGCCTCCAGGTATTCTCCTGTCTGACTTTCTCTCATTTTCCAGTTCTGATTTAAAATTTGTTTAATCACATTTATCACTCTCCAATTAGTCAAATTATTTAAGTAAATTTGCTTAATTTAATTCCTCACTTAGTGTAAAATTGTTCTAGGACAAAAAATAGCAAGAGACCACTCTTTTTGGTAAAATATTAGTCGCTGAAAACAATAAATACCAAGGAGGGTCTCTTGTGAATAATATTATACAGCAAATTTGTGAGAATTACATTAGTGAAATTTTAAATTTTTTTGATACAGATATAATCAGAACGCTCGATGAAATGGA
>Ga0209508_1001568_pt1 | contig 17356 bp, 17 predicted proteins | sample AD_UKC129_MetaG_FD_184427 | JGI IMG/M metagenome (GOLD analysis project Ga0209508, IMG submission 184427) | Active sludge microbial communities of municipal wastewater-treating anaerobic digesters from Canada - AD_UKC129_MetaG (SPAdes) (version 2) | ecosystem: Engineered > Bioreactor > Anaerobic... | reverse complement strand
ATAGTTTTCGGCATATTGTCAATTTTACTGAAATGTCCAATATCTTGCTTATTATATTTAACAGTTCTCACATCTTCAGGAGAGCCTATTTTGATGTAGTTGTTGTTTGATTTATAGTACAAATCAACTTCAACGTCTGTTTTTTTGTTAATGTCTGAAGCATGGAAGAACCTAGTTGTTATTTCTATTCTGTCTGTACTTTCGTTCAAGCCTTTACCGTTCATTAAGAAATATACATTGTAACCCTTCTTAGGTATGGTGTTTTTTATATCTGCGTCCAGTACTGGTAACTGGTTTACCTTTATTACTTTTCCGGATTTAAAGTAGTTAGTCCACGAGGGGTCATTGATGTTTGTTATTCTAAAATCATAAAGGTATGCCCTGATATTGATTTTCTCTTGAACAATAGTTTCATTTCCGGCTCTGTCACGTACCCTTATGAATAAATTCCAGAGATTATATTTTTTATATTCATCATGAACATTTAAAATAACCGTCCTATTTTCGTTTTTAAGCTCTTCTGTTTGGACAGGTATACTTTTATATTCTCCCGGTGTATTTGTCCTGCTCCAAGCGAATTCTACGCTTTTTACACCACTTAACGAATCGGAGACAGTAAACTTGATTGTATTGTTAGGCAGATATATAAATTCATGAGTGTCATCAACAAAACTATCTTGATTAGACCAATCAAAAGTAATAACAGGTTTAGTCATATCAATTTTATACATTCCAGACGTTGATGAATATCTTTCGGATGGCATAGAAGTATCAGAAGGCACAGAAGATAACCATGATCCTCTTGGGGGGCCTCCTGCTTTCCATGCTTTAGAGCCAGCAATCCAACCATTTAATTCTGCTTTCAGTGTTCCAACGCCCTCTTTATTCAAAGTTATTGTTGAATTGTTTGAAATTTGAGCTGTTCCCAAATTATTTCCACTGACATTAATTTTTCCGATACTCCACGTCTGTGTGTATTCCCACCAAGTACTACTTGTTATTGTTTCTGTAACTGTCCTTCCTGGTGTCGGCTCAGGGTAAAAAACGCTCCGGGTATATCTGTACGACCTAATATCTATATCATTAACTTGTGTAGTAGTATTACCACTAACATAAACTCTAACACTGAGAGGAGTGTTACGCCAATCACATGAGGACGGCTCAAACAAGATTTTACCTTGAGGAACAATTGTAGGCATAGGTGAAGGTGTTACTACAAGGGAAGGTGCTTTAAGTACTTCTGTCCTATATTCGGGCTCATGAGGGCCTAAAGTTGCCCACCAACCCTTATGGTACTTACATTCCCTCTTGTATATTACATATCCGTCCGCTGTATCTGTAGGATTCACTCTCTCAATTTCAACCCATTCGCTCCACTCATGATTATTCGGATTATATGTACCCGGGGCCATTTGATTATATGTTATCATTGCCCCTTCTATTTCTTCTCGGCCGTCCTTAAAGACTTTATATTGTATCCATTCATCGTGGGCAACATGTTGACACGTTGCTTCCCACCACTTATGGAAACGGTGAACTATTTTATAAGTACCATCTGTATCATCAAAATCCATTATAACTTTCTCAGTTTTATCAATTTCGCTTTCACTGTTAACTATATTTATTAAAGGATTATTAATAAAGAAATCAGGACTAGAATAATCAATTATAATTGCAAAAAGATTATGCTGTAGTAAGCATATTATTAATAAAATTGTCAACAACAACAGTTTTATTTTGCTTCTTATTCTCATTCTGATTTTAACCCTCCTTATATACCGTCTTTATAATAAAAACGTTCTGTGTTCTTAACAACTACGGGCTCAATATCTATATACCATTTGCCATCTTTTTTTATCAAATATCTTGAGCTATACTGCATTGCATTAGAATCTGGAGCAAAATATCCATACATTCCGTATATTACTCTTACCTTTGTATCACTCACTTTTTCGAAAACACACTTTGTTTGATACTCTTTTAACTCATATGTCTGGATGAAGAAACGATAAAAACCACTTAATTTCTCATATTTTGTTTCAAATCCATCCTTACTTGTTATTCCTTTTTTTTGAAGTGATTCAGGTAAAAGATATTCGTAAACTTTATCCCATTCTTTATTTCTTTCTAATTCAATAACTTTTCTTATCATATCTGCCAACTCTTTATATTCTTCATTTACAGGTTTGCTTGACGGTGTTATTACTGGTGGTGTTGTTTCTGTTTTTTTTGTTGTTATAATTACAGTCCTTGTAGTTGCTTCCCACTCAACGTTTGCCCCTAATGTTTCAGATACAAACCTAACCGGTACCATTGTTCTGCCGCTCTTTATAACTGCCGGCACATCAAACTTCACTTCTTGATTATTCACAATTGCTACTGTTTTACCTATCTTTTGTTCAACCTTTACATCACCAAGTATGATAGTAACTAATTTATAAGTATCATTCCAATCAACTTGTGCCCCTAATGCCTCACTTATAAACCTTATAGGAACCATTGTTCTATTGTTTTCAATATACGGCTCAACATCAAAGGTGATAATTTTATCATCAACTTTGACTGTTATTTTTGGGGAAGCGTTAGCATTTGTTAACATAACTAACATTGTTAAAATAATTAACAACATGTACAAAAACTTTTTCATAAGTACTACCTCCTAAGAATTTATATTATTGTGCTCAAATTAAGCACTATGGTTTACAAATACCACATGGATAATAACCTTCGTTTGCAGCATCCTTTCTGTTCTGAAATCTTATACTTTCATTTATTAATAAAGGACAATCTTCTTTGTGATAAACCATATCGTTTGTACCGTAATAGAAACGTATTTCTTTCATGCTGCTTGCACAAAAAGCATATGTATTTATTTGAGTGTCTAGATTAGGTACAGGCATGCCCTGTAAAAAAGCCATAAAGGTTATTCCATCTACAGTATTATTCCAATCGTCTTCGCTTACTATTGGAATCAAAAACTTATATCCAAACCCAAACTTTTTTGCGAGATAATTATACTTCATTGAATATAATTCTAAATCATTATTTATTGATTCAATTATTGTTTGTCTTCTGATATTATCAAAATTTATATTTTTTAAAACTACTGACGCTGGATATAGTAGCTCCATATCAGCACGCTTACCTTCATTGTAGGTCCCTGTTGATACATCATAAATACTTACATAGTCAGTTACCGTGAAATTAAAAATTAAATTTGTTCTTTCTTCATAATAAACAAACGGTTTTTTGGGAAGCCAAGTATCTACTACTTGTTGTCTTCCCATATTATCAATCACATTTTCCCATACATGAAGGAAGTATCCATCATAGGCAACAACAAGTTTAATAGGTAGAAAAGATTTGAGAGCATCTTGTCCTGCTTTGTCGCCCTTAAGATTCAGATTTATATACATAGTTTCATTGAATCTTTCAAGGGCAACATGTAAATTAGGATTTTTTAATTTATCCATGGTTTCACCATCTTCATCAGAGCTAGTTAACAAAGCTTTTGTGGCATCCTCACAAGCTGTTCTAAGTGCCTGTTCATATATTTGCTTCGTTTCAATTGCAGCTATTGAGCTTTTCTGATTATAGTCCATTGCCAAAGAAAAGGGAAATAATAGTATAAAAGCGAATATAGCAACTTCAGTAATCTTCATTTTGTATAGCCCCTCCGAACCTAACAAATATCATATTTTCTCCGGACCCTCCAAGGTAACTCGAAAGAACCATTGCACTTGTTTTTGTTTTGTTAATAATTACTACCTCAAAATTATCCCCTATATTCATTCTATAATCTTTCCCTTGATTGTAAATCGTATCTAATATAGTTTTTGTAGGATATACATCATCTTCAACAGCGAATCTGTGTTCAGGAGTATAGTCTGGATGTGTAGGGTCTAAAGGATAGTAAACTTTTTTTGAATGTACTAGTTCAACATCATACATATACCCTGTCTTATTAAGAGATTCAAGATATGTTTCAAGTATTTTTTTACTTATATAACCTTTCAGTCTTACTGTCGTAACAAATTGACTTGTTTCATTTGAAACATATTTATAAATTTCAAGGTCTTTCATCCAATAGATTCTGTACGCTGGCGCAACAAATAACATTGCTACTGCTAATATAATTGCTGTTAGTTGAGATATTATTGAATCCATATTATCACTACCCCTTGATAAGATTGGAGGTGCTAGGTGTTAACCCTAGCACCAGTTTTATTTTTGTTCGAACCTTATTCCGGTTACCGATTTGTTTGAGTCAACAACAAGAGTTGCTTTAAATTCTCCTGTTGGGTTTATGTATCTAGAGTCGCTTGGATCTGTTGCTGTGTAATCAGGGTTTGAGCTGTTGTATGTTGTTGTATTTCCTGCTCCGTTTTTAACTGTTATTGTTAATTTTGATGCATTGCTTTTAATGCATGAAATAACTTGTGAACCAGAAACAGTAGTATTATCGTATTGTTCATATTTTGCTTCTGTCAAGCTCTTTTGAATGCTCATTAATTCTTTATCAGTTTCTTTCGTAATACCTTGACCTACTGAGAATAAGTAAATTAAAAAACCTACTACCGCTAATCCCATAAAAACCGCTGCTGCAATCTTGACAAAATTAATGCCTTCATTTTCCATTTTTCATTTCTCCTTTACTTTTTATTTTTTTGTTTTTTAAATAAAATTTTTTAAAGATTTAGAAGTTGAATTGAAATGAATCACCCCTTTCATATGCTTCTTATTTTCATATACTGCTTATTTGTCTTAATAAGTCTTTCATGCTCCCAAGACTTGTTAAAACTAGTGGAAGTACTAAATAGCCGAATAACGTTACATATAGTGGGAAGTACGCTATTGTCTTAGCTATTGAGACTTTTCTTATTACCTCTTGTTCATTCATCTCCTTTCTCTGATCTTTAAAATACTCTCTGTCATTTTCCAAAGAGTCAAATGCTTCTTTAATTTCAATTTTGTTTGTTGCCATTAGTAGATTTTCTACAATATTTTTAAAATCTTTATTTTTAGCATTTTGAAGAAGTTCTTTTAAAGCTGCTTCTGGATTGTGAAAGTTGTTAAGACAAAGTATTAATTGTGGTTTGAAATGCTTTGAAACTTGTGCCATCCATTCAATTATTAATTTTACCGAAGTATTTTTATGATTCATTAGCAGCATAATAATTGTATAAAATTGAGACACTTCATCTTTCATTTCGCTCTGCACAAGAGATTTATCAACGTATAACATCCATACTGGTAAGTATGAACATCCAAATGCTACGAAGATTGACAAGAAAATCTCCCACAGTTTTAATTTTTCGTTTTTGCTATCAATGTATTTCATAAATATTCTTTCAGTTGTTATATCAATTTCTTCTCCTGTATATCCGTTAGCCATTACTTTCTGTCTTATTTCTTCTTTAATATCAGAAAGATTATGATTCTCAATCGATTTAATTACTTGTTTGTCAAACTCATTTATGTTTTCTGCATTTATTTCTTCATCTGATAATTTTCCCATCATTCCAAAGAGATTGTTTTTCTCGACGGCATAAGTAGGATTATTTAGAATCCTGTTTTTATTAATGCTATGGCCAACAATAAACATGGCTATTGTTGCTGTAAATGCTACTATAAAGGTAATAATCCTTCTCAAATATATACATTCCTCATTTAATGGCGACCCTGCGTCTTCAATTAAATTTCTCAGCTTAATTTTTTTGTGTGTTTTCGGCATGATACGTTGTACAAGTGTTTTTATAAATAAATTTTCAAGTATTTTGTAGTCAATGGGTTGTTTCCCGATTATTTCACCTTTTTGATTTACGTTTTTAAATCTAACAACTATAATGTTATAGCATATAAATGTTGTAAACAGAATGAGATTTTTTACAAAAAACCCAGTACTGCTATTGTAGAAACTTGATGCTCCAGGGAAATTTGCCTTTACCCAATTTTCGATAACCGGAGGAAAGAATATCGGTACTATTACAATTATAGGTAATGTTTTTAGATAGAAATTAAGTCTTATTCTCTTTATTCTTTCCATATTGATTTCTTCCATAATTCTGTTCAAGTTTTTAATATAGATTGATTCACCTTTTTCGTCTGCGTCACCATATGTCATTACTAAGTAACTAAATTTCATAATTATGTTAAGGAACTTATTTTTACAACTATCTTGGTACTTCTGCATTTCTATTTTAACGTTTGGACTTTTTAAAACGTTATAAATTTCATACAATTTAGCACTTAATTCTTTGTTAGCTTTTTTTGCTGATTCTTTTATAGCGATATCTGGCATTTTGCTTATGTGATAACTCTGCTTTATATCTTCTATGGATTCTGGAAGATAGTTGAGTATTTTGTCTTTATTCCCGATTAATGTATTCACAATTATTGAGTGTATATATAAAGATGCAATGATAACTGTAATTTGCGAATACAAGTTGCTTCCGTATATTCTAAGAAATATTGCTAATATTACGAAAGTAATTGATATGGCTACTATCGCAACATTTATTGTTTTTGTTCTTATTTGATATTCATCAAGCTCTGATGAAGATAAATATACCCTATCTCTTAAATTCTTAATGTATGCTCCAATAGCCGGTATGTTTTCCATGCACGAATACAATTTTACTCTTGAATTATTAGAACTACCCTTATTTCTAATAATGTTTTTATTTTTTGTAGACAAGACAAAAACTAAAAACATTAATAAGAATCCAAATAATAATGATAATAACGAAACAATCAAAAATATCTTTGCATTCATGTCTCAATTCCTCTCCCTCAGATTATGCTTATCAAGAAATTCCAAAAACTCTTTTCTATCTTCTTCAACCATTCTTTTAAGCATTTCCTTTACGTTTTTTTCGGAAATTGGGTTTTTTACTACAAAACCTCCGTCCTCATACTCTATGATGTTTCTTGCTTCAAAAAGTTTTCTATCAGTACTTTTCTTAAAGAAAGTTAGAATGGTTGAGAGGAAGAGCTCTATCTTCTTACCTAATTTCCTTTCTTTTAAAAATTCTTGAGGATAATCTTCTTTCTGTATGGGAACGCACTCGGTTATTCTTTCTATGTATCTTTTGCCGTATTCATTTTCAAGGTGTATATCAAAATTTATTACCTCCACAACTTGTTCTTCGGCTATTATTTCGTTTGAAAATTGTCCTGTTGCTAAAAGTGAATTTCTCAGTGACTTAACTAACATCTCAAATGTTTTAGCATGGTGCGAAAATACTGTAAACAAAGAAGCTACCTGTCCTGACTGTATCATAAAGCTTGCAACAGGATGACTTGCTACTTCGCCAATTATATTAACTGAACCATCAGTTTTTTTCATTACGTCAAGTCCTTCTTGCCCTGTTACATTCTCTGTTTCTCTTACTGTTATAACATTTCTTTTTGGAAATCTTTTTCGTATATGTAACTCAAAAGCCATTTCTAAAACACGAAGATTAAAAACACTATATATATGTTCAATCATTGCCAATATTAGAGTCGTTTTTCCTGTTCCCTGGGCTCCGGTTACAGCTGTTGTTCTGCAACCTTTCATTAAGAATTCTATTAATTTTATTACTATATCAGCATTTTTGCCATGAATAAGTCCTTTTAGTGTTTTATCCGGTGTCTCAAACTTTCTTACGAAGAATGCCCAGGATTCACAAAATGGAGGTCTTAATACTACAACTCTGCTACCGTCTGCTAACTCATTTACTTTATAACCTGTGGCCCTAGAAAGATTTCCGGGATTGTCATACGAATATATTTGTTGGCATATTCTTTCAAGCTCTGACTGGCTGCCAAAACTTAAAAATTCTAAATTAATTGATTTTCCGGAAAAAAAGATCCAAACCGAATCGTAGCTTCTTGGTATATTTTCATCGCTAATTTTTGTCATAAACTCGTCAATGTTATTATTAATTTCATCTATTGCAACATTTTCTGGAATTCCTGATACTCCACCTGAAACTCCATCAATAGCCATATACAATATTTCATCGACGCAGCCATATCCAAATTTATCTTGATATATTCTTTGGATAATAATTTGCATTTTGTCGTCAAAGCTTAACTCTATCTCGGTTTTGTTATAAATGTCATCAATTTCTTTGCTTGTTATGCTGTAATAGTAATTGCTTTCATTTTTCTTTAAATCGTCTAAGTGGTATTCTTCTATGATTTTAGCTAACGCTCTTTTGCCGTATTTCTTTTTGTATAAGTAAAGTAATATCTCAAACTTATCCTGAGTACTTAAATAGTCCTCTCTATTAAAATAAATAATCTGATTTATATTGGAGCTGTTTATATTTTTGTTTTTTACAAAAATATCGTTTATAAATTCTTTAACAAATATTTTATCTTGAATATTGCCAAAAGGACAATTTTGAATTGCTGCCTCTAATCTTGCTTTTTTGTTTTTTCTTTTTTCAATTTCTTCAGGTGTTAGTCCCCTTTCATCCATTGCTACTTTTATTGCTTTGTCTATAGTTTCTTTAACGAAGTTTGATAATAATTTAAGATTTACTTTTTCTGAGTCCATCACATCATCCCCTTTTTGATGTGCTCAAATTAAGCACTTTTTACCTTATTTTTTCTTAAACATTTCTAAAAATGCTTCTGTGAGACTTACATTTTGTATTCTACTTTCGAACTGCTTAGGTTCTGTTTTCATTCTTCTAATTATTTCTTCGCTTAATCTTTTTAATTCCATTAAGAATTCGTAATCGTCTGTATCTTCAGGGAAATTAGTCATAAAATACCTTATAACATCGTTTTTGTTATAGAAGTCCATTAACAATGGATTTCTATATATCGCAAACATCTTTTCCAAATTAAACATTCTTGCTATAAGTTTTTTATTGTACAGAGATTTTTTTTCATAGTTTCCTAGCAAATAAATTTTGTTTTTTATATTCAAATCGTAATTGTTTTTACTAAAATGTGATTTCAATAACTCTATATTCTGGTTTAAATTTATTACTGTTATATCCGATACCTCAGTAACTTTTTTTGTAATTTCAAACTGATCCCCAGAATTAATGTCTACAATGACAATATCATAAACCTTTTTTGCACATGCTAATATATATGGCATTGTTGTTGCCATGTTTTTGTAACTTGTTTCGCTTTTTTTATTTGTTCCGACTAAAACATCTAGTCTATCTTTTAGTAAGTTTTTTGTATAGTCTTTAAAACTTTCGGTATTTAGCTGTCTAGTAACAGCTAGCCTATCAATAGCATCTATTCCAGACTCGTCAAACAACAGTTCATCAAGAGATGATTTTCTTTCAAAAAAAGCTGATTCAAGATTGTTTTTTTCTTGTTGTGAATGCATAATTAATATTTTAAGATTATAGTTTGTTGCTAAATAAGTTGCTAATGATACTGCATTAAATGTTTGGCCGCATTGCCCGTGAAACGGGCTCCAGAAAGAAACTATTATGCTATTTTTCATGGTCTACCTCCTTCGGGTTGTTCCAATGGTTGCTCATTAGTTATAGGCATTGGTGTTGGTTCAGGAATGGTAGTTGTCGCAGTTGGTTCAGGTTCCGGTGTTGGTTGTTGAGGGATTTGTACTTGTATGCTCATATCTCTCTGATACGTTGATACATCAAAGTTAGGTACCGTATAATCAACTGTCGAAGCTTTTTGCTCAGGGTCTAAGTAAAGTACGACCTTTAATTCGCCACCTAAATAACGTGCTTCTGCTATCGCTGCTTCAAGTAATGTTCTATCTGCATCTGTAGTTTCTACAACAACTGTTGTTTCGTCTATTTTTTTTACGACATGCTTCTTAGAAAGAACTACATGCCTTTTTCCGTTTGGTCTTACATACTCAACATCTATATAAGAACCTTCTTGTACCATTCCGCCGATAAGTCCGGTTTGTATAACACAGCTTTTTAGTCTGCTATCATCTTTGTACTCTGAAACGTTTTTTACGCTTTCATTTACAAAAGAATCCGTTAAAACTGCGTTTTTCTCGATATTAAAATTTGCTTTTTTCCCAACGGCTTGTTCTAAAGTAACTATTGAATTAGTAGGCAAATATTCAATTGGTATTTTCCTAATTTCGACTTTTGCTTCTTCTATTACTTCTCCTTTTATTATGCTTTCTGTTGCAACTACAACTTCTAACATTTCTTCATTTTTTGATACTTCTACTGAAGAAGACTTTTTTAAATAAACCACTGCAATAGTTGAGAATAATACAGCCGAAATAATAAAGCCGATTAGCGTGAAAAGTATTTTATCTTTTCTCCTATACACTTTAAATGTCTCCTTTACCCTATCATTTTTCTTAGAATTTTTTGGTCTGGCTTAAATTCATTATCAGCTATCATCAAAACATCAACTAATGAGAGAAAATATTCTCGTGTAAACTTTTTAAGATTTAGTCTTTGATCAACTTGTTCATTTACACTTGCTTGAAGATTTCTTATATCAAAAGGGATTTTAATTTTCTTGCCGGTAGTAATAGATAATTCTCTTTCTATAAAAGCAAGTGATGCTTTACTCCTGATATTAAGGAAATTGTTAAATATTAGATTTATGTTTTTATCCAAATTCACCTTTCCAGTAATATCTTTTATGAGTTCTCTACTTTTTGTTAAGGAAACTATATCGCAACAATTTTGTACCAAAAACATTGTTCCTAAAACGTTACTTGAATCAGTACTTATTACTATACAGTCATAATCACTTGTGAAACTTCCGACATCTGTTCCAATAAATACATCAAACCCATAAACCTCTAATGGCTTGCTACTCATTAATCTCTTATCAATTCCGAAGAATAAAAGGGGGTCTTCAGTTTTTGATACAAGAAGAACTCTTTTTTTTAGATTTGATAGCATTTTACAAATGTGCATAGATAAATGCAGATTTCCACTATTTACTGTACCAATTAAGCTTAATATCAATTTACCATCTCCTTTTTTTATGATATAATAGGCTTGCTTCCGTGCTTACGACCCAATACATGTAGCACGAAGTAACCAGACAGGTTAATTTAATATTAGCCTGTCTACTTATTTCTTACTTTTTGTTAAAACAACTCTCAGGTATAAACTGTCTTAGTGCTGCTTCCACCACCTCATATTCATACTTAAAACTATGATTATACTCCTCCGACATAATAAGATACCTTTTTAAGGCTTTGTTTAGGTCTTTCTCCATGTATAAGGTTTTTCGAAGCAACCCTTTTGTCTTATCTTTTGTTTTTTTGTTCATATCTTCCACACCCCCTTTCCTTAATTAATTTTACCATAACGCATGTGCGTTGTCAACATATATATGTTTAAGCGTTAAAAAATTAAAAAGTGCTTAATTTAAGCACAGTTCTTATTTAATCCCCATAATTTTCAAAAATATTACAATATAAGACTAACGTTTGCTAAAATTGTTAAAGTTATTTACTAAAATATTTACTAAAATATGTGTAAAATAAAATATTTATTTCGCTTTTATGAGCAAATATTAATATATTATTTTCGATTTCATGTGTTATATTAACCTCTAGTCCTTATAAGTCAATATATTCGAAAATACTATAAGATTTTAACTGTTATATAATCTTATAAAAAGATATATAAGTATCATATGCCATTATGCAAAAGCGTACTCCTCTAAAAAACCTTTAAACACAGGCTAACGCCTGTAAAAATAATATCAAAAAGCAAATTGTCTGGAAAATAAAACCTGTTAATCCAAACGTTACGTTTTGTCATTTTATGATATAATTTAAAAATAAGACCATGAACTATCATATAAAATATTACTAAAGTAATAAAATAATAGTTGACTTTAGTAATATTTTATAGTATACTATATATAGATTTAAGAAAGGAGTCGGTTTTAAAATGAAGATTATAAGTATAGTAAATGGAAAAGGCGGTGTAGGTAAGACTGCAAGCAGTATTAATTTATCAGCAGGTCTTACTCTTGAAGGTTACAAGGTATTATTAATAGACCTTGATAAGCAGGGAAATACAACGAAGCACTTCAAACTCTATAATCCTCAAAAACCGTCAATTGTTGATGTGATGATTGATGGAGTAAATCCTAGAGAAGTAATTAGACATACAGAAGTTAAAAACTTAGACCTTCTACCATCTGTTTATGAGTTAGAGGATGTACCTGATAGAATTCTCTTAGATTTAAGTAAGAGTAGAGAAAAAAGACTTAAAGAAATACAAAATCTTGATTATGATTTTATAATTATTGATTGTCCACCGGATTTAGGGATTATAACTATAAACGCTTTATGTGTGTCTGATTACGTTATGGTTCCAATGATTGCTGATATGTGGTCGTTGGAAGGTTTTGATAAAATCACTAAAAAGATTGATATTGTAAGAGATAACTATAATTCAAAACTTAAACTTTTAGGTGTTTTTGTCACAATGGACAAAAACACTTCAGTAAATAAACAAATTAAAGAAAGTTTAAAGCAACAATTTAAAGACAAATTTTTCAACACTTCGATTAGGCAGGCAGAAGCACTAAAAAAATCAACATTCAATTTTATGCCAGTAATAATTAGCGAACCAAAGAGTACAGTTTCAATTGACTATAAAAATCTTGTATTGGAGGTAATTAAAAATGTCTAAGAATAAGTCATTTTCAATTGGTGAGGTAGCAAAAAGCATGATGACAGATATAGTAGAAAGAGTAGAAACAGCTGAGGTAAAAGCTAAAAATGATATTAGAGAAATTAATATTAATAAGATTAAGCCAAGCGATAAAAATACTTTTGGGATGAGAGATATTGATAAACTGGCAGAATCTATTAAAGAATATGGACAGTTAGAAAATGCAGTTGTTAGAAAAATTGACCATCCAGAATTTGAATTTGAAATGATTTCTGGTCACAGAAGGCAACAAGCTTTAAAACTTCTTGGGAGAGAGACAATTTTGTGTAAGGTGGTTGAAGCTGACGATTTGTTAGCAGAAGCCATGCTAATAGTTGCAAACCTTGAAACAAGAGAATTATCAGACATGGAAAAATCCAATAGTGCGGCCAGATTAGTTGAAATAGTTGAAGAACGTAGAAAATTAGGAGAGTACCAAGGTAGAAAGACAAGAGAAGTAGTTGCTGAAATGATGTCCACTGAATCAGAAAAAGTTGCTCCGGCCAAGGTTCAAAAGCTGTTAAAAGTGCAAGAGCTGATTCCGGAATTTAAAGAACAACTTGATAAAGGAGAATTGTCGCTTGAAAAAGCAAACCAGCTGGCTCAAATGACACAAGAACAACAAAAAATGGTTTTTGATATGTTTGAGCAACAAGGAAAAGAATTAACAGCTAAAAAAGCAAAAGAGTTAAAAGATAGTCTACAACAAAATAATGAAAATGCAAAAGAAATTATAGAAAAAATGAAAAAGGAACTCGAAGAAAAAGAAAAAGAATTGAAAAAAACAAATGAAAAACTGAAAGAAATAGAAAATGAAAATTTAAATTTAAATAATGTTCTTAAAAGTTTTGAAGAAAAAATATCTCAAATTGAAAAAGAAAAGAACATGATGGAGCAGGAATATAACAAAAAGAAAGAAGCTCTTGAAAATGAAATTGAAATGAAAAAAAGGGAATTAGAAAAAAAACAAAAAAAAGAAGTTGACGAAGTAGCAAGGGAAAAAATAAAAGAGCTTGAGGGAAAACTAAAAATACTTCAGGAGGAAGAAGAAGTAAGAATAAGAGAACGAGATAAAGAAATTGAGCTGTTAAAGCAAAAGCTTGAAGAAAAAGAAAAAGAAAAAAGAGAAGCTGAAATAAAAGAAATAAATATAGTGGGAAATATGGAAATTAAGGCACTAGCAGAGCAAGCTAGGAAAGTTCTTTCTGCGCTAACGAATAAGATATTAGAATACAAACAAATTGAAGGATTCGAAATTACAGAAGAAGTGCAGAAAACATTAAAAGAAATAAGCGAATATGAAAATATATAATAAGGGGCTTTTGCCCCTTAATTGAAGAAGGTTATAAAGTAGATGGTAACACTTGCGTAATCTTATCGTATGAAGAAGGTTTTAAAATTATACTTGATTATTTTGAAATTGAGCAAACAGGAGGAATTAATGTATGAATATACCTGACAGAAAAGAATATATGAAAGAAGTAGAAAAATTTGAAAACGAAGAAATAAAGAGCTCCTTAATGGAGCTCTATGAACACCTAATTGGTAAGATTGAAATTAAAGATGTAGGTAAACAAATAAAAGAATTGCTTTGTCTTCTGTTTATAAACGAGAAAAAACCATTGGTACCTTTGGAATTTTTTGATACAATAATATCAAGGGTAATTTTTTCTATAATGTATAACTTACCTAAAATGTATACAGTCAAAGATATAGTAGAACTTACTGGATATAAAAAACAAAACATTCATAAAGATATTAAGAATGAAAGACTTAAAGGAGAAATGAAAAACGGTGAATATCTTTTTACAGAAGAAGAAGTCACCGAATATTTAATAAAAAAAGGATTTAATCAAGAAAAAAAATGTGAAATTGAGGGTTGCACAAACAAACACTATGCAAAAGGTTACTGTCAAAAGCATTATAGAGCTCTAAAAAGGGAGGGAAAACTATAGGTTATATGAAAAAACTTTTATTACTACTAGTATTTGTTTTTGTGCTATCAGGTTGCGGTAGGTCGGTAACAAAAGAACTTTCTCCAAGTGAAACTATTGAAACTTTTTATTCACTTGCAAATCAAGGAAAATCTAACAAAACCTTGAAACTTATAAAAGAAAACGGTATTTGGAAGATAAATAATCAATTAATGAAGGTGATGTTATGAGTAATAAAAAACCTGTTATATATCCAACAACAGAAGAATATATAGGAAAACCAAAGATCTTTGTTGACGAAGATAAATACTCTTTATCCTCTAGAATTTCTTCATTTACAAAGATAAGTCCGGAAAAAATTTTAAAAGCACTTAATGAATATCCTGAAGATATTAGAAAATTTAAAGATTTTACAAAAGAAGAATTAAATACAATTGAAGATGTTTTGTATTTATTATCATTTTTATAAGGGGGGTTTCTTATGAAAATATTAGTTTGTGGTTCAAGAAATTATTCGAATTATGATAAAATTTATAGTTACTTGAAAAATAAAAGTGAAATTGATGACATAATAATTATAGAAGGTGGAGCTCCTGGTGCCGATTTCCTATCTAAAAAAGCTGCTATCAATTTAAATGTTGAATATAGGGAATATAAAGCAGACTGGAAAAAATATGGTAGAGCAGCTGGTCCAAAACGTAATCAGCAAATGTTAGATTGTGAAAGTCCTGATTTGGTTGTTGCTTTTCATCCTAATATTAATGAGAGTAAGGGTACAAAAGATATGGTTAATAGGGCTAGAAAAGCAAATATACCGGTTGAAATATATTCTTAGGTGGGTGTAATTAGTATGGGTAGCGTGGATTTTCCTACAGATTTTCCGTATATCTTGACACATAAAAGGGTTGATAACATAAAAAATCATCCTTCTTTTATCTATGCTAAAAACGGGGATTTAGACCACGCTTACACTTTAGTGAAGGATCTTATAAACAAGGATAAAATTGAACAATTAAAAAAATATTCAGATGCTATAATAGTGCCTGTTCATGCGATGGAAAACGAACAGGTTAATAAAATGCCAATTGTTTATGCTAAAGTTATTGGAAAATTAGCAGGCCTAGAAGTTGATACAAATATATACCAGACTAATAAAATAGGCAGAACTAATATGTCGGCTCTTGAAAGACTTTTGACAAGGGCGAAATTTGAAGGTGAGGTTAAGCAAGGACGAAATTATATAATTGTTGATGATGTTGTAACACAGGGCGGTACTTTAAGTGAATTGAGAAGCTATATAGAGAAAAATGGTGGACATGTTGTTCTTGCTTCAACTTTGGCTTACACTCAGTTTTCCACAATTTTGGCCATAAGGCAAAACAATATCGAAGAGCTAGAAAGGAGATTTGGAAGAAATGAAACAGAAAAATTTCTCAAAGACTATGGAATTGCAGACAGAATTGAGCAGCTTACAAACAGCGAAGCAAGGCACATATTATCATACAAAAGCCTTGACAGAATCAGAGAAAAGGCAGATGAAATTAGAAATAGAAAATATTCACAAGGAATTGGACAGTATGATGATGAACGATCCATTCTTCGAGAAGTAAGTAATTTATATGAAGCAAGGTTAAATATGTTACAAAAAGTACAAAAAGAAATTGATAAAGAAAGATTTGCTGAAGTATTTTCAAATATTTTTAATGTAAAAAAACAGGAAGTCTTAGATTTTATAAACAAGGACGAAAATGGAATTAAAAATATATTTTATCATCCTACATCTTTTAGTAATGATAATAATTTTTTAAACAAAATTACAGAATTTAAAGAATTAAATTCTATTTTAAAGAATTTAGAATATGATTACCAGATTTCAGATAGTACTACAGCATGTAAATATATGCAAAACCTTTTAGGGCAATATAAGGACAAAGAAAGATTAGCTTGTGTCTTTTTAAATTCACAAAACTATGTTATAGCACACCAAATTTTTGAAGGTACTGTTGACCAAGCACCAGTATACAAAAGAGAAATTCTTAAGTTAGCACTCAATTATGATGCTAAAAATGTATTAATAGGACATAATCACCCAGGAGGAGGAATATATCCTAGTATTGCAGATAAAGATATAACTGCCAGTTTACAGAGCGCGCTAAAAGTAGCTGAAATTAGGCTACTAGATCATATTATTGTAGGACAAGGAAAAGAATTTTCGTTTGCAGAAAATGCAATGATAAAAGAAGAAACAGTTAAATACAACGCACAGGAAAAATATAAATTTCAAAATCAGTATTACGATATAAATGAGATAAAAGAAATATATAAAGAATACGGGAAAAAACTTGAAATTAATTTTAATAAAGAAGATTATGAAAAATTTAATGAGCTTAAAGAAATTGTTGATTCATATAGAAAGCAGAATATAGAAGTTTTTAAAAAAGACATAACTGAGAAATCTATGAATTTAGAAATGGAACGCTAACGCATATTTTTTAACTGCCAGGTTTTGTGGCAGTTTTTTATTATCGAAATTGAAAATATAACATTACCGATGTGTCAACACAAAGTTAGGATGGATATTCAAAAAGTTAGGATTGTAAATTGCAATATTAAATGCAACACCTATAGTGGAAATCATCCATAATTTTAGGTGCTAAAGTACAACATCATCTTTTAGCCCTTCTTAACTACTATCTTGAGCGAGTGCAGAGGGTAGTCAAGGGTTATCGATAGATAAGACAAAGTCTTTACCCTTGACTACCCTCAAATGAGCTTTAAAAT
>Ga0209508_1001567_pt1 | contig 17359 bp, 19 predicted proteins | sample AD_UKC129_MetaG_FD_184427 | JGI IMG/M metagenome (GOLD analysis project Ga0209508, IMG submission 184427) | Active sludge microbial communities of municipal wastewater-treating anaerobic digesters from Canada - AD_UKC129_MetaG (SPAdes) (version 2) | ecosystem: Engineered > Bioreactor > Anaerobic... | reverse complement strand
TCATCTCTTCTGGTAATTCGTCTATCCCCTTTATCAATTTCATCAACTTGGTTTGTACGTTCCATTTGCTCTCCCCATGGTATATCACCATCGGTATCACTATCGGCAATCTGTTGGCTTTCCTATCGTATTTCTCTTCCCATATCCTTACTATGTACTTCAGCAGTTGCAAGATTACTAATGGGTCTTGATAGCTTTTGTGTTCGAATAGAAAGTAGATGTATCCATCTTCACCATTTATCCTTGTCTTGTAAAGCATATCTGTGAAATTATGAGCTAACATGTCGTGACTGATATTCAATTTTTCCTTGTTAATTTCTTACAATGATTCGAATTTGTTCAGCCTTTCAAAATGGTTCTAATAATCCTACTATTATGGAAAAATTTGGATTATAGTATCCAATTTCGATGTATAATTTGTCTTTCATCTTCATACCTTGAGGATCCGGTGCATAGAATCGAACCTTGGCGTAAACGGAGTTTGACAAATTGAATGAGGTACTCAAATCTGTTATGATGCCAAGTCTCACATTGAAATTCTGATAGTCGATATCAAATATACCGCCAAACTTTGTGGTTAATTGGTTAGTTGCTAAACTGTATTTAGCATAGATAAGTGGTCCAACTCCGAAACCGAATTGTGTATCAAACGTCACATCTCCCGTGAAATACCAACCTGCATTTAAGAGATAATCTGCATTGAAGGAGAATGTATCTTCTTCGTATCCCAATCTGAACATCCAACTGTTTGCATCACCGTAATTATATCCCGCGCCAAAATTGAAATAACCGAACACAGCAAGTGGGATGAGCAAAACAGCTAAGGTGAGTAATAAGTTTTTCTTGACGTTCCCAATCAAAGTATCACCCTCCTATGACGAATTTTGAGAATTCTAAGGTGACTTTCTCGTCGGTTTTATCGTTCCCAATCTCTATTTTCGTTGGTACATTGTTGGACATATACAATGAAACAACTATTGGCTGGACACCAAACCGAGTGAGTATTTGTGCATTCTTCGGCCTGAATTCGACTCCTCCCTTTACCTCTTTTGTATCGAACATTGGCGTAGATAGGAAATCGGTGATGGACTGAATTATGCCTGAAATCTGATTAACGTCAGAGACGAGGCTTTGCGATGCCTTTGAATTATCATATGTGTAATCTACTTTTCCTGTAACCATGTTGTATTCTATGATGATGCCTTTAAGAATCTCTGGCCCTTTCAAGTAGAATACAAAATCTTCCAGATTATCTATCTGCATATCAAATGACACGGTGAATACTTTCCTCTCGGCACCATCAATCATGTCAAATGTTAATTTTGTGGAGATAAAGAAATCTCTCTGACCTGCTATTTTTTCTATGAATCCAAATACACTGATTCCAGTTGATGAATTTGATGAATCTACAGTGTTCGATGCATTAGAACTACTCTTACTAGTAGATGTTTGGGCAACCACACTTGAACCAAGAAAAATTACGGTAAGTAGCATTGATAGCACAAATATGACACGTCTTTTCAAATAATTCACCTCTCGGACTGTTGTACTAATTAAAACTAATTGAATTTGTTATCGACAAGTATTACGATAAAATCGATCGGAAAAACAACTTGCCGGCCAGTCTTCGTCAGCTCACCGATGATAGAAAGATACTTCGTTATATAATCTAACCTATCTTCAACAAAGACAATATCCCATGTGGTACCTGTGCTGACCTTGCTGGTCATCTCACTTACAAATTTTTTCAAATCATCGTTGTCTCGCAACATCAAAACTGTATTCTTCTTAAAATCCACGTCGACACCGTCGTAAAAGACTTTATTTGGTGAATATCCGTTCTTTTGAAATGCCTCACTTATCATCTGACCGGTTCTCTGTGTCTTATCAGTGGAATTGTTTATAACGTAGTATCGATATTTCTCCTCAATTTTCTTGGAACCTGTCGAAAAACTTTCTTTGTAAGCTGGCATCTTTGTTTCGTCAACGTACAAATTTCCATCTTGACCAATGCTAAACGGGAAGGAAATACTTTCTATCGAGAAATCTGTCTTTATCTTCGAAAACATGTAGACAAGTTCTCCTATCTCTATGTTGAAATCCGTTCTCTTGCGTATTTCTCTGTACAACTCGGTTAACGAAAATACATCCTTTTTCAGCGCCTTTTGGGCTAATTTTTCTATTATTACCTTTTGTTTATCGAGTCTTCCAATATCACCTTCTGCGGTCTTTCTAAATCGCAAATAGGCAAGCAACTCTTCACCTTTCATCTTATAATACCCGGGCGAGAAATCTATCTCAAGTCCTTGTGCCGTATCAACGTAGTGCATTGGCCTATCTACAAAGACATCAATCGGTCCCAGTTCGTCTCCCAAGAATTTGAAGATTTCGTAATCAACTATCACGTATCTTTTGATGTTGAGCCCAGTCAAGTTTTCTATTCTCTTCTTGAGCCCTTCAATACCTTCCACCTGATAAAACGAATTTATCTTCTTACCGTCGATCATCAAATCCCTCGGAATACTGGACATTAGCATCTTCTTAGTCTTCAAATCTAAGCTTGCAATTAAGATAACATCCGTCCTTCTTGTCCCACTCTGGTCTTTATCAAGGCCGAGGACAAGAACGTTTACTGGATCCTCCGTTGGTACTATGAAGATTCTGAGAAAGAAATCAACCCACAAGACAGATACGGCTAATGCGGCTGAAATGCCCACTATGATTATGAATGTGTATAGCACATTCTTCATATACTATTTTAACTCTCCTCTTACCCAGCCTACGTAAGGTAAATTTCTGTATTTTTCATTGTAGTCCAGTCCATAACCGATAACAAACTTATCTTCAATTTCAAATCCAGTGAAATCTGGTGTAATTAGTGATGTCCTTCCAAGTTTCTTCAGCATCGTAACAATTTTGAGGTCAGCTGGTCTGTATCGTTTTAGGTAGTCAATCACGTAAGAGAGCGTGAGGCCGGTGTCTAATATATCCTCTACTACGATGACATGGCGTCCTTCTATTGGTTCATCGATCCAGCTCTTAACCCTAACTCTTCCAGTTGAGGATACGCCAGAGTAACTCGAAACTTGGATGAATGAGTACTCAACATTCATGTCGATGTTCTGGACTAATTCACTGAAGAAATGAATTGATCCCTTCAAGACACATACCGCATGTAGTGTATCGGTTTTGTCTTTGTAATATTCGGTGAGCTCCCTACCAAGCTCCCTTATTCTTTCTTTTAATCTTTCGTTCGATATCAACACATCTACCAAAATAATCCCTCCTAACGTATCACAATGCTCGAATTTTTGGCGTTATTGCTCGATCACACCAGAACAAACAACTTTGTCACCATCGTAGAAAACGGCTACTTGGCCCGGTGTTACTGCAAATGCAGGTTCTTTGAACTTTACTACCAGCGAGTTCTCTTTGTGTGTTGCCTCACATTTCAATTCTTTAGATTTCTTTCTGATTTTTACAGTACCTGAAAATTTCCCTGGCAGTTCTTCGTAGAGGTTCAAATGACTAACTACCATATGCTCTTGGTAGGTCTCATTCAACGGGGCAACAACTAAGAAGTTGCCAGATGCACTTTTCGATTTTACGTAGAGCTTGTTACCCGTCGCAATTCCCAACTTTCGCTGTCCTATAGTGTAGAATGGTAATCCCTCGTGACGGCCAATTATCTTTCCTTCCGTTGTGATGATGTTTCCTGGTTGAACCTCCGCACCATGCTCTTCGAAGAACGTCCTGAAATCGTTATCCGGTAGGAAGCACAAATCCTGCGAATCTATCTTCTGGGCAACGTGAATACCTATGTCTGCGGCAATTTGTCTTATTTGATCTTTTGTAAAGAGGCCATTTGGTAGTAATATTCTTTGAAGTTTTTCTTTTTTTATCGATGCTAAAAAGTACGACTGGTCCTTCGATTCGTCTATTGCTTTGTGCAGCCTTCCATCAATTATCCGTGCATAATGTCCTGATGCTACGTAGTCCATGCCATCTTCGAGTGCCTTTTCCATGACGACACCAAATTTTATGTAATCGTTGCAAAAAAAACATGGATTGGGTGTGCGTCCCAGCATATTTTCATCTATAAAATAGTCGATTATCCTCTCTCTGAAAACGTCTTCCACGTGGACTATTTTGAATGGTACTCCGAATTTTCTCGCAATGAGCTGTGCATCGTAAGTATCTGATGGACTGCAACATACCTTGTGCTTGATCTCTTTGCTGATGTACAATTCATCTCTAACAGTTTTCATGTGATATGCGGTTACATCGTAACCTTCTTTGAGCAAAAGATAGAGCGCAACTGCACTATCTACACCACCGCTCAATAGTACTCCAATTTTCTTTTTACTTTTCTCACCATTTGCTGGCGTATTTTCTGCAAAGTTCAAACGTTGCACCTCGCTTTGTAATCTTCTATCAGGTCCTTTAACGTTATAGACTTCAAAGTCTCTTCCATTTTCTTAGTTATAGTTTCCCATATCGTATTTACCGTACATGCTTCGGCCGATGTATCTGCATTTCCCATATCTATAAAACACTTTATCATATCGGAAGGATTATCAACTGTAGAGACGATATCGTATATGGTTATACTCTCTAGTGGCCTTGCCAATTCATACCCGCCATTGCAGCCTTTGAAAACTTTCAAAATACCATCTTTTGCTAATTCAGCTAATATTTTCTGAGCAAATCCCAGAGGCAACCTCTCTTTGCACGTTTCAACTAATTCGTGAGCACTCATTCTTTGTCCGCTCATGCCCAAGAGCATCATCAACCTTATGGCATATTCGCTCTTCATCGTTATTGCCATCATCTTTCCGTCCCTTCATCTTTTCTGTTTTTTCTATGCAGTAATCATCCCTTATCCGGGTTGATTATGTAAACTGGATGAGGTGTTATACCTTTGCTGAGTGCAAGAGCTACGTCGCTTACGTAGACATCTATTCTATTTCCCTTTATCGCACTACCCGTATCTTCTGCTATGAATATCGTGTTGTAAAGCGTTGGTATATAAACTAACGAACCGACTGGAATAACCGTTGGATCAACAGCTATCGTCTTAAATTGTTCCGGTACCCTACCGTTCCGAGCTATCCTAAATGTTGGATGCTCTGGTACTTTTCCATCATCCCATTCTGTGTAGAATGTTACGTTGAATATACCTTTGTATTCTGTGAACAGCCTTATAGGATCTCTAGGCTCTCCCTCGATGTAGAGTTCAAAATGAAGAATATCTAAACATTGTCCTATCGGTTTGTCGGTAGATACGAAGTTGCCAGACTTTAGTGTGGTGTTTATACCATCGTACACAGCCATAATCATATTGCCATGATCTATCGTTATCCTGTTGTTTTCTACACTTATTACTTTTCCGGGCAAAATGGGGTATATATCCTTCCCCCTTGCATATATATCCATTCCTATACCTTTGCCACCGTTTTTCTCTTGACCGTGGTAGGTAACGATGTCGGCAGGGTCTATCTTCACAGGCACTCTTGAGAAAGTCTTTGGATCATCAACCGGTATCTTTATCATCTGACCAATGGATATCTTGGAAGGATCTTTTATGCCATTTACTTCTGTTATCTTACTCAACGCTGTCTTGTACACATTTGCGATGGTCGACAAGGTATCGCCCGATTTGACAACGTAGTAGATGTAACCTTGATCTAACCTCAACAGAGTAACTGGATCTACGGACTGGATGGCATTCTTTAGCTCAATTATCTGTTGTTGCAATTGTTTGAGAAAGTCTACATCACTCTGAGAAATCGTCGTCGGAATACTTCCTTGTACTTCTCTCAGCTGCGAGCTTAAGATATCCAAGTCTTTCCTGATCACATCGATCTGTTTGACTTGTGAATCGATTGTATTGAGTCTATTGAGTAAATTGTTGTTGCTTTTCTCAAGACTGCCCACCCTATTTAAAACGTCTGTTAAACTGGTGCTCAGTGTATTAATTTTCGATTTGTTTGCATCGTTATCTTTTTGCAAATTACTTACACTGCCCATGGTCTGAGATAGTTTACTATCGAGTTGTGAGAAATTGGTAGTCAACTGTGCTACTTTACTATCGTACTGAGATAATTTATTGTCCAGCTGTAGAAATTTGCTATCGTATTGTGACAACTTATCGGTGGACTTGGATACATTGATCTTTACCTGAGATAAGTCAGAACTCAGTTGCGATAGTTCGTTATCGAACTCGACTGATTTGCTATCTAACTGAGATAGCTTATTGTCCAAATTAGAGATCTTCTTATTCACTTCCTCTAAGGCTTTAGAATCGACTTTCACCACTTCTGTCACAGTTGCAGGTCTGATTATCTCCGTTCTTTCTTCAATGTAGTCTACCCTATCTTTGAGATCCTCAACTTCCATGGAAAGTTGTAATGCACTTCCAAGCGGCATACAAGAAGAAAGCGTCAGAGTTATAGTTGATAGCATGACTGCAAATAATATTCCCTTTGAAAACCCTATTTTTCTCTTAATTCTTGCCATCTTTCTTTCCCCGCTTTTACATAGAATGATGTAGAATTCTTGTATTTACTGACCAATGTAGAGAACCATTTTGTCGCATCATCACGTTTTTGAAATCTTCTTGAAAGTTCTGCAAGATAAAAGAGGATCATGGGCTCTTTATCAGATTCTATATACGTATTTAGATAGCAGGTTTCAAAATTTGAAAGTGCTTTAGCCAACGCTTTATTCTCGTTTTCTTCGTCGTTAAGTTCTCTGTACAGCCATCCCATTCGCAAGTACATCTCGGCAACTTTGCATGTTTGCTTCTTTGCTTCATAGAAAAGCACGGCTAACGCATATGCAACTATAGCTGTTTTGTGATCCCTTTCTTTCGAGAAATTTAGACTTTCTGTGTTTCTTATCTCATCTTGTACTTTCCTCACATCTTGCAAAAGTATTGGAGATATCGGCGTTTCAAAATCACTTTCCAGTGCGCTGTAACGGCACGAGTCACATACAACAACGGAGTAAAGCAACGGATTTATTCCTTCGTAGATAGGTTTCAGATCACTTTCATAACGCTTGATTCTCAGCTTTTCTGAAAACACTCTCTTGGAAATCACGGTCGAACCACAGATAGGACATTTGTATTTCTTATCCCACAAATTAGGCATCTTCCACTTCATCTCCCAACATGAGGGCATCTACAAAATCACTCGCCACGAATGGCTTCAAGTCTTCAACGCTTTCCCCAACACCTATGAATTTTATAGGTATACCAAGTTCTTTCGCTATCGCAATTGCTATCCCACCTTTGGCCGTCCCATCCAATTTTGTCAGGACTATGCCGGTGACATTGACTACTTCTTTGAAGACTTTTGCTTGTTGTAGACCGTTTTGTCCCGTAACTGCATCGATTACTAATAGCACCTCGTGCGGTGCGGTTGGTATTACTTTTTGTATAACTCTGCTGATTTTCTGTAACTCATCCATAAGGTATTTCTTGTTGTGTAATCTTCCTGCAGTATCCAAAATGACAACGTCCTTACCCTTTGCCAGTGCATGATTAACCGCATCGTAAGCAACTGCTGCAGCGTCTGCACCCTCCATGTGAGCGATGAACGTCGAATTTGTCCTCTCTGCCCAGATTTTTAGTTGATCTATCGCTGCTGCTCTGAACGTATCGCACGCACCTATAACGACTTGTTTTCCCTCATTTTTGAACATCTGTGCCAACTTCCCGCACGTTGTCGTCTTCCCAGAACCGTTAACTCCAACCATGCTGATTACAAATGGCTTTTCATCGGGTACATTCAACTTATTGTTGTTGGAGAGTATCTCGACCAATATCTGTTTGAGTGCACCGAATGCGTCTTCGGGTTTTTCTTCCTCCAAACGTGTTAATATGTATTCCGTTGCCTCTACACCAACATCTGCGGAGATTAAGAGTTCTTCTATCTCATCACGAGTATCTTTATCAAATTTCTTCGTTTTCAAGATTCGTCCGATCGTATTAAAGAATGAATCTCTACTCTTTTTTAGTCCATCCTTAAGTTTATCAAAAAATCCCATCTTGCAACCTCCTCTAATTTAACTCTAATTCGACTCTAATGTTTGTCGATAATCGATATTTCCTCATTTATCAAGATCTATACAGGCAAAGACCAACCCATTCTTTCTACTCAACAACACTCTGTCAAACTTTATCGATAGTGTATCGAGCAAGTTATCTCGTTCAAGTGATTTTATAACTACCCTCTTTTTTGCAATCCTCATCAATTCTCTCACAACATCGTCGTTGATGGTATCGTAATTTGCAAATGGTCGCAACGGATTGAGTGATGAACTCTCGTAAATTGGATTTTCAAACATAGGGTCACAATAAACGATATCGAATGATCTATCTTGCTGGTGCGATATGAATTCCCGCATGTCTTCGTTGTGCAGCTCTATTTTTGCTATAGCGTTGTTAATCCAGTTCTCTTTTGACTTGTAGTTCTTTAGTCCGTAAGATACTATCCTATATATGTGTGTAGATACTTCGGTACCAATCACCTTTTCTACAAAATGGGCCATAAATATTGCATCCATGCCTAACCCAAATGTACCATCGTAGACAATATCCCCGCTTGATGGTCGAATTGCGTCGAAAAGGAAATCTCTTCCCTCACGTTTGAAATTCTCCATCCTGATTTTGGAAATTCCCGGGTGAAAAAAGAGTCTGGTATCTCCAAGTCTTATCGATAGATCAAGGTTATTATCAACGACATAGTAAAAATCTACACTACCTTCTCTTATCTTTTCATTCAGATGTCTTCTGTTGTAATAAGGTATACCGTATTCTTCTGATAGATGCTTAGCCAACTCTACTGCCTTCGGTGTGAAATTGTACGAAGTCGTTACAAGTACTTTCGAATCAGACTGAAATACCTTCTTTATTCTCTCCACATCATTACGGTTCATTTGTTGTATTGGTTGCCTCCTGCTGCGATTTTCTTAGCTCGTTGATGATCTCTTCAAGTTGTCTTACAGTCTCCTCTTTTTCCTTCAAATCCATCTTTTCTGCTTCGTAGGCCTTTTTAAGTTCATCGTATTCCTTGTAGACTGACCTGTATCTTAAGTAACTGGTTAAAAAATAACCTACAAAGAAAATGAAGATCACTATATAAAAAACAACCAGCAAATCAAATGATTTCTTCTTCTCTTTGGTCTTCTGTACTTTCATTTATACACTTCCAATCACAAGAAAATCGCATAAACCTTATGTAAATCTTGTAAATAGATGAGGTCACGTAAATTATAGCTGAGTTAAATCTAATATTCTTTCTTCCGCTTGATCCGCAGAAAAAGGTCCGAACAGTTTGGAAGCTTCATCGTCCGTTATGTTATATCGCTTACCTCTCTCAGCCACAAAGACACACTGTGGTTTATCAGAAGAAGGTAGTCTTTTGGTAAAAAGTTTATAAGCTTTTCCCGTTTCATCGGTAACTGTTACGAATTTTTCCACATCCGTCTTTATGATGAATCTGTATCCATCACTGTATTTCATTACTTTTATATCTGGATTTATACCATCACTTGGGTATGGTACATCCAGTATAACGTAGTAGCGTTGGACATTTGGATCGATACTCTTACTTTGCAAAGCAAATGATATTGAAATGTCAGTTGCCTCAAGACCTGTGCTTGTTGCTGCATTGATCACGTAATCTGCAGATATATTCATGCTGTTGCTCTCAGATGACACTAACAGATAATATGGTTTCGTTTCTACAAGACCATTGAAAAGATAATATGCATCACTACCTACAACATTTCCAGAGCTGCCACTTATACTAAAATTTATTGGTACATAAACATTATTTATCTGAATTTCTGAGAACCTGTATCCAGTCGACCAAGTAATGAAATCGTTAGGTAATCCATTCACGTAAAAATTCAATTCGTACTGTACTTGATTCCCACCAGAAACCACCTGACTCAATAAATACGCACAACCAGATAACATGAAGATAGTAGCTATAATTATCGAAAACAAGATTACTCTTCTCACTTTGCTGGCGTTTTCTATGGTTATTCACTCCTTCAAATCAATAAAATAGCCAACCATTCTCTTCATTTGAAGTTGACATTCGTTACTATGACAACGTATCCGTTCTGCTCGTGATAGTCCACACGTACCTTTTCAGGTGGAATGTTGAATTTTCTGGAGAGTGTTTCGATGACTGCATACTTTATCTCCTCAGAGTTTGCTTCAAACTCTTCCACCGGTATCATCTTGACTATTTCACGTCTTCTCGAGAGCATAGTCTCCAATCTTTCAGCAGCTTCTTCCTTCGGTGACTTCGTCTGCTTGTGTTGTCTATTCTTTCTCTTGAATATGTCAACGATCCACATCACCCTCACCTCTTCTTAAACATTGAAAGCAGAGAAGAAATAAAACCTTTTGAGACTCCTTTTAAATCATCGTCGATCGGAATCTCTTCCCCCTTTATCCGTCTCACGATGTTTTCAAAACTTTTCCCTATCACTACACCATCTTCGAGCACCGCAGGAATCCCTTTATTTGTTGCGATGATCACTTCTTCAGAATCAGGTATAACACCTATCAACCTCATTGCAAGTGCTTTTTCCACATCGTTCTTATCGAGCATATCACCACGTTTTGCCATGTTCGCTTTGAATTTGTTTAGGACGATGAACATCCTATCTTCCGTAAATCCGTAGTTCTCAAGAAGGCCTATAACTCTGTCTGCATCAGATATCGCAGGTATCTCCGGAGTAGTTACTATAAACGCAGCTTCAGCAGGAGCCACTGAATTTCTAAAACCTCTCTCTATACCTGCAGGTGAGTCTATGAGTATGTAATCGAAATCATCGTATATTTCCTGTACCATTCTCTTCATATCTTCTGGTGCCATCATCTCTTTGGTAGCAACTTGAGACGCTGCAAGCAAATACAGGTTCTTCAATTGCTTGTGCTTTACAAGTGCTTCTTTTGCAGAGACTGTACCGTTCACAACATCGAAAGATGTGTATATTATCCTGTTCTCAAGTCCAAGCACAACATCCAAGTTCTTTAGTCCGATGTCCGCATCTAGTAAGCAGACTCTCTCTCCCATCTTGGCTAATGTACAACCAAGATTGGAAGTAAACGTGGTCTTTCCAACTCCACCTTTTCCCGAGGTTACGACAAAAACTTTTGGTTTATCAGCCATGAATTCCCCACTCCCTCAAATTCTCACTCATCAGTATTTGTCTTAAATTATCTTAAATTATCTTACTCATTTAGCCCAAGTTTAGCGTAATAGACGAGCTCGGCTTCTATGAATTCATCTATTTCTCCGTCCATTACTGCCTCTATGTTTCCAGTCTCTACATCCGTCCGATGGTCCTTTACCATCGTGTACGGTTGAAAGACGTAAGATCTTATCTGGTTACCCCAACTGATCTCTCTCAATTCGCCTTGTATCTGTTCGATTCGCTTCCTTCTCTTTTCTACTTCAAGTTGGTACAACCTAGCCTTGAGCATTTTCATTGCAGTTTCCCTGTTTTGAAGTTGAGAGCGTTCGGTTTGGCAAGAGACTACTATGCCAGTTGGTATGTGCGTTATTCTGATTGCAGATTCGGTTTTGTTTACATACTGGCCACCTGCACCACTTGCCCTATACGTATCAACTCTCAAATCTTCCGGTCTAATTTCTATGTCTATGTCGTCTTCTATCTCTGGTAACACGTTTACCGATGCAAAAGAAGTATGTCTTCGCTTGTTTGCATCGAAAGGTGATATTCTCACCAATCTATGGACACCGCGTTCGTATTTGAGATATCCGTAGGCAAAATCTCCCTTTATGTACAACGTTGCACTCTTTATCCCCGCCTCTTCGCCTTCTTGATAATCAACGAGCTCTGCACTGTAGCCTCTTCTCTCAGCCCATCGCGTATACATGCGCAAGAGCATCGAGGCCCAATCTTGGGATTCGGTTCCACCAGCACCTGGATGGATTGTAAGATATGCGTTGGAATCATCGAATTTACCATTCAGTATAAGTTCCAGTTCAAAGTCTCTGAGCCTTCTTGAAATCTCATCAATTATACTTTCAACGTGTTCTTCCATCGATGGATCTTCTTCCGCTAATTCAATTCCTACTTCTAAGTCTTCGAATAGTGATTTTATTTTGCGCATATCTTCCACTATCTTTTTGATCATCCGAATTTCCCTGTTAACTTGTTGAGCTTTCTTTTGATCAGTCCAAAAATCTGGTTTTAAACTCTCTTCTTCCAACTCTCTGAGTCTCTCACCCTTATCTTCCGGATGAAAGACCTCGATGATATCTTCGTACTTCTTCTTGAGCTCTTCTATCTGTTGCCTTTGTTCATATGTGATCATTTACTGCACCTCTCCTTTTAACTCCATTTCTCGAGTCTATTAAATATTTGAACATTTATTTCATGTTGATATTTCATCAATTGCCCATCGCATTTTGGTATATTAGATAACCCAATAGCGCCAAAAATGTTGTAGTAATACCGAGGATAATCTCTTTTTGGTACGTATATTTACTGGTATCGATGATGACCTTTGCTTCTCTAGTCATTGTCTCGACTCCATCTGATAACAAAACAATGGCGGTATACGTACCGTCGCTTGCGCCATTCCCATTCCATGTGATCTCTGTTAAACCCGGCTTTACATGAATTGCCTCGTTATACACTATTTTACCAGAAAAATCCTTAATTTGAATACTTCCTGTCGCTTCTTTTGAGGAATATATTTTGATGATCGTAGTATCATCCGTCCAGTCACCATTTGGTGAGAAAGTTTCTGGGACGATCCTCAACTCCACGTTGAACGGTGATTCAACGAATTCTAACCATACGGGATTTTCTTGGTTTGTTAATATGTTGACACTCCTCTTAATGTTCTCGTATCCCGGTACCCAGAATATCAAATCGTAGTTTCCCTGTGGTACGATGAGAGGTTCACTATCCTTTTCAACCGTTCCAAGTAATACACTATCTTTTAAGTAGACGTAAACTGGGTACTTGTTTGAAAAGATCGTCAACTTTCCACGAAATGTTGGCGTTAGGTAGACAACTTTTGGATTTTTTTCGACGTAGAAAATCACTTGTTCGTAGCTTCTATACCAATCACTGCTCTTCGCCCAAGCGATATGTTGCCCTCCACCTGTGAATGTGACGGCTAATTGGCCAAAAACGTTCGTCTCACCCGCATATTGACCGTCTATGAAAATTGGGACGTGAGACTCACCAGCGTAGAGAAGAACAGAATATTCTGGTAGTTCCTTTGGTACTGCATTTCCAATGTTTATTATTATCTGAAAGCTCACTTCCGAAAATGCCAAGGTACCGATGGTTAAGATAGACAAGATAAATAACACAATTGTTCGTCCATTGACCTTCATACAGTACACCTCCTCGATTTAACGATTTTACAATTTGATTTTTCCCTTATTTATTTAATCCAAGTTGAATAAACGCCAAGACCTCGGCAACGGCAACGTAAAGCTTGTTTGGAATCATCTCGAGTAGGTCCAATTTGAACAACTCATTTGCCAATTCAGGAGATTTGACGATCGGTACATTACTATCTTTTGCCTTCTCAATTATCCTATTTGCCAGCTCACACTTTCCCTTTGCAACAACAAAGGGCACAAAGTCTCTCTCGGGATTGTACCTTAGCGCAATTGCAACTTTCTTCGTGCAGTCTTGTGCTGATGGCACGTCATACGTAAGTTCCATCGACAAATCCCTCCAATTTGAAAGATACAAAGGAGAATGACCTTCTCAAATTCCGCTCAAGTTCTTCAACGTTCTCTGGCATCTTTGAAAAGTAAAGTGTGATCGAATCACCGTCGATTTTGCCAAGTATTGAATCATCACCTACAAACACTTGAAAAGTCCCGTGCGCTCTATTTAAAAAGGCGATGCCATTTTTCGACTTCTTAAGGCCATATCTTCCAGAAAGCAGATTTATGTAATTTTCAAAATCTGCTAATTCTGTGTTACCGTCCAATTCCCCATTCATATACTTCTGAAATTTTTGTAAAAATGCACTATTTACATCTATTCTTTTCGACAATTCTTCGATGAACAAGGCGATATTTACGACGAGATCGTCTCTTTTCAATTTTTCAGCGGGGGTATGAGACATTTCATCAACGAGCTTTTCAGACATTTCAACGAACCTAACGTTTGGTAAGTCATCGAATCTACCAGGTCTTTTTGCCAACACCTGGGCTTTGTAGTCACCCTGTCCGAAGTCTTTTATTTCTATCTTCATTCCCTCTTTGGGTGCCTTCTTATCACTCTTTATGATGACCTCGCCATCTTTTGTCTTTACTTTCACGTACTTCCCGTAAGATTCAAGCACTAATCCAAAAACTCTCATACTTGCACCTTCTTAAGTCCCTCTACCAAATCGTCGATATTCAGGAAGAACATGTAGCTATTTTCCTTTTCGTTGTATATGTACTTTTCCGAAAACTTTTCCAAGTATCCATCCTTGAATTCAACGACGAGTCCCAAATCACTTATCGTTGCCCTTTTCACACCATGGTTCCACAAGAATATTCTCAGCATCGCATTGTCGAGTAGATTAGTTACACTCTCTGGCAACTTTCCAAATCTATCTTCCAACTCGCTGCCGATGTCTTCTAACTCCCCGATGGTTGTTGCAGATGCGATCCTTCTGTAGAATCTCATACGCTCAAATGGGTCGTATATGTAGAATTCTGGTATGACGATACTTCCAACGATACCTTCCACTTCAGTGTCCACTTTGTTGAGCATAAGTCCTTTACTTTCCATCACCGTATCGTTGAGCATTTCAAGGTAGTAATTGAGCCCAACATCGTTGATGAATCCGTGTTGCTCGAGCCCGAAGATTGTGCCAACTCCACGAATTTCCATATCGCGCATCGCTATCTTCATGCCACTTCCCGGCCCTACGTACGACTTTATTGCGTACAATCTTTCCACAACTTTCTCATTTACGTGTTTTGGATAGAAAAAGTACGCAAATGAAACTCTATCACTCCTACCGACGCGACCACGAAGTTGATAAAGCTGCGAGAGGCCATAGCGATGTGAATCATCTACAATTATGGTGTTTGCATTTGGAACGTCCACACCATTTTCTACGATCGTTGTACATAGTAAGACATCTGCCTTGCCATGGAAGAAATTATCGATGGATCTCTTAAGCTCGGTCTTATTCTGCTGTCCGTGTCCTATCACGACAGAGACATCCGGTACTAAATCTTTGAGTTTGTTGTAAACATCGTATATCGAATTAACTCTGTTGTGCACGTATATCACTTGCCCACCTCTATTTACTTCCCTAAGGATCGCAAGTCTGATGATTCTTTCATCAACAGGTCCTATGTGAACTTGAATCTCTTTTCTGCCAAACGGCGGAGTCTTTATCTCAGAGAGGTCTTTCAAGCTCGATACGGCCATGTGCAATGTACGGGGTATAGGTGTAGCACTCATGGATAGTACGTTCACATTGACTCTGAACTTTTTGAACAATTCTTTCTGTTCAACACCGAATTTCTGTTCTTCATCTATCACCACTAATCCAAGGTCTGCAAAAGAAATGTGTTGTAACACGCTGTGCGTGCCTATCAGTACATCTATCTTACCTGTTCTCAATTCTTTCTGTATAGTCTCACGTTCTTTTTTCGTTGTAAATCTGTTCAGTAACGCCACGCGTATACCAAACGGTGTGAATCTCTCTACGATGTTGTCGTAGTGCTGCTTTGCCAAAACCGTTGTTGGTGCAAGTAGCACGGCTTGTTTACCAGACACAACCGTTCTAAAGATCGCCCTAATTGCAACTTCGGTCTTTCCATATCCGGCATCACCAACTAGCAATCTGTCCATCGGCTTATCACTAGCAAGGTCTTCGAATACTTCTTCGATCGCCTGCATTTGATCAGGTGTTTCTACGTATGGAAACGTCTTTGAGAACTGCTCTTCAAGATCAACATCACCGGGAAGTGAGATACCTTGTACCGTACTTCGAACTTGCTGGATGACTAACATTTCCCTCACAAGTTCTTGGATACTCCTCTTGGCTTTTGAAACCTTCTTCGACCATGTCGCCTTTTTCAAAGAATCTAGTCGTAAATTTGCATTATCACCAACGTACTTATCTATTAGGTCAATCCGTTCGATTGGTACGTAGAGGATGGAATCAGAGAATCCAAGGACAATGAATTCACGTTCCTTACCATTGACTTCAACTTTTTTCAGTTCGTTGAATTTTGCAATGCCATACTTTTTGTGTACAACGATATCACCCGGTTGTAGTTCGTCTTCCGAAATGATCGGTGTCGATGGTGCGTACGCTTCTTCGTGCTTATGCAAAGTCTTCCGTTCTTCGGGTAATTCTATCTCTACTGCATTACTCAAGAGTACATCTTGATCCAGAATTCCATAAGCCTTGTATTCCCATTTCTTTTCTTCCGATTGAAAAGACTGCCTGATCTCCCGTTCAAAGAGTGTAAAATGCTCCACAACAGATTTTTTATCGGCAACGTACAACTTGACGTTGTAATCGGCAAATGTCCCCGTCACATATTTTCCCGTGAATTGTTCCTCACCGGGTTCTAAGGCAACATCAACACTACCTTCATACACAAACTCTCTGGCAGGTAAGATGAGTGCACTATCGAGCTTTTCAATGGTCCTCTGCGTCTTTGTATCGAACCTTCTGATCTCTTCTACAAGGTTACCGTATAGTTCCAATCTCACAGGCACATTGTCTGGACCAACGTAATCTACAATCTCGCCCCTTATCGAAAATGTTCCACCTTCTCGGACATTGAAGACTCTTTCGTAACCAAGGTTTGAAAAAAGTTCTTCCACATCTCCGAGTATATCTCCAACTTTAATCTCAATCGTATATTTTCTCAGCATCCTTGGAGGCATCACATAGTGGAGTAGAGATCTAAGAGTTGCAACTGCCTTTAATTTATTCAGTGATGCCAGATAGAGTGCGTATATTCTGCGAGCCCTGACGTACCAAGATGGCCTTAAATTTTCATTTGGTAGTACGTCGTAATCTGGTATATAGTAGTAACCCTCTATATTCGTCTCTTTCTCGCTGGGCACTATGACGATTTCGTTCGTCATTTCATTCCCAGTATGCATTTTGTCAACATTTGACACCGATATTTCACCTTCCTCATAAACTACTCACAGGCCTGTAGGTCTAAGATACCTTGATTCGAAACTTCTTTCTAAACGCGAACTGGTTGACGGAAATCCATACCTGCAACTGCCTCTTTTTTATTTGGATACATGAGCGTGTACAGATCGCTTGCGAGTATGTCTTTTTCGAACTGCCATG
>Ga0209508_1001566_pt1 | contig 17374 bp, 9 predicted proteins | sample AD_UKC129_MetaG_FD_184427 | JGI IMG/M metagenome (GOLD analysis project Ga0209508, IMG submission 184427) | Active sludge microbial communities of municipal wastewater-treating anaerobic digesters from Canada - AD_UKC129_MetaG (SPAdes) (version 2) | ecosystem: Engineered > Bioreactor > Anaerobic... | reverse complement strand
GGATTTGATCAAGGAGCGTTATCGGGGCATCCGTCCGGCGCCGGGCTACCCTGCCTGTCCGGATCATACGGAGAAGATCACACTCTTTGCACTCCTAGATGCCACAACGATCACCGGAATACGCCTCTCCGAAACCCTTGCCATGGACCCGCCCGCCTCGGTGTGTGGGTGGTATTTTGCCCATCCCCAAGCCCGCTATTTTGCGGTCGATCGGATCACGCGGGATCAAGTGGAGGCCTACGCCCAGCGAAAAGGCCTGCCCATCAAAGAAGTCGAACGCTGGCTAGCAGCAAACCTGGCATACGACCCCGCGGAAAGCTAAGCGATGATTTGGTCGCCGAGGCCGGCGACCCTCCCGGGTGTTTCTGGGGCCAAACGGGGGCAACCACAGGGGGTTGCCCCTACGATCGACGCGCCCATCGAAAGGTGTAGGGGCAGGCCCCCGTGCCTGCCCCACGTCCTGTGCATGGCACGGGCATCTTGCCGGTGTTATTGTCCGTCCCGGTGTTGACGGCTTGTCTCAACCGAGGATCCGTCTTGTCCGGCGATTTGGTCATCGGGGACGATGACCTCCCAGCCCCCTCTCCCTCTGGGAGAGGGTTGGGGTGAGGGCAAGCGAACCTCATAATCGATTGAGAAAACCACAGCGATTCGAGCCACCCTCACCCCCGACCCCTCTCCCGCTAAACGGGCGAGGGGAGATTATGGGATAGGCTTCAACAGGCGGCAGGATTTACTCGTGGCGGGGTCTTGCAACGCCAGGGGCAGGGTGGTATGATGTGGGGCAAAGAGCGATGAAAAACTCGCAAAAAACTGACGATTTTGGGCCGTTTAAAGGCCGTTTGACGCGAGTTTTTTGCAGGTATTTTTGCCGTAAGATTACCATCAGAAAAGACTTACGGTACATACCCTGTAGTTCCGGGCGAATAGGAGCCCATTGAAACCCGTCGCATGGCTATCCTCCTTTCAAAATAACCTGTAGTTCCGGGCGAATAGGAGCCCATTGAAACCCCGTAGGGGCAGGCCCCTGTGCCTGCCCCAGAACGTGACCAGCGCCCGGGTCCGCGTGAAATCCAAACAATCTGGGCCTGGCCAAACGTAAACCACCGGCGCTGTGACCAAACAGGGCAACCACAGGGGGTTGCCCCTACGGGGGAATAGGTGATTCGGTCGGCGCGGACGGCGATTCTCCCGGTAAATTGCCTCATCTTTGACAATGACCCTCCCGGTGGGATTGGGGTGGGATGCGGCTCTCTCATCCGTTTTCTTCCAAACGGCTCGTCTTGACGACTGCGGGGCGTTACAATCATCGCTGGAATTGGCCGGGAAAGGCGTCCCCACTCTGGCACGCCGGTGACCGCACACCTCACACAAACGGGAGGCATACCATGAGTCATTTCAGTCGCCGCGAGACGCTCAAGCTGCTTGGAACTGTTGGGATGAGTGGGATGATGGCTGCGGGTTCCGCCTGTGCTTTGCCATCGGTGGAGGCCCCCTCCATTCCGCTGACAAGCGATGTCCGCCGCCACATCTTCGATCGCGTTTGGAAAACGCCGCTCATCGACAGTCACGAACACCTTCCCGACGAAGATGACTGCTTGCGGGGTCCCGGAGGAACACCCCAAGACGAATGGACCGTCATTTTGCGGCACTATCTCGATTCGGACTTCCGCGCAGCCGGAATGAGTCGCGAACAATACGCGGCCCTCTTTGAAAAACCAGGCTCACCGCAGGAAAAATGGCAGATTTTGGCCCCATTTTGGCCAGCCGTGAAAAACACCGGCTACGGGCAAGCCGTGCGAATCGCCATGCGGGAAATCTACGGGATCGATGACCTCTCGGAAAAGACGGTGGACAAGGTACGAGAGCAGTATCAGGCCACGCGACGGCCTGGCTTTTATCGCCGCATCCTCTGTGATCTTGCCAAGATCGACTCTTGCCAAGTCAACCTCGGCCCGTATCACGAGTCGAAACAGCCCCTTCTCTTGTTGCAGGATATCAGCATTGTTGGCATGTTCGCAGGACCAGATATCCGGGCCTTTGGCCGCCCTACCGGAATAGAGGTCAAGACCTTGACCGATTGGTACCGCGTCATCGATTGGTGGTTTGACCGCTACGCGAAATACGCCGTGGCCGTCAAGTCCCAAAATGCCTACAGCCGGAATATCGACTACGAGAAAGTTCCGCAAGAACGGGCAGAGCCCTTGTTCGCCAAACGTCTTAACGGAGAATCCCTCAGCGCCGAGGAACAGAAGGCCCTGGAAGACCATTTGTTCTGGTATGCCGTGGGCAAGGCCACGGAGCACCATTTGCCCGTCAAGTTGCACACCGGATATTACGCCGGCGATAACCGGATGCCCCTTTCGCGATTGCGATTGAACGCCGGCTCGGCCTGCGATTTGTGTCGTATGTCGCCGGAGACGACGTTCGTCTTTATGCACATCTGCTATCCCTACTATGAAGAGTTAATCGCCGTGGCAAAGCAATACACCAATGCCTATGTTGATATGTGTTGGAGCTGGATCATCAACCCTGTGGCGGCCAAGGACTTTCTCAAAAAGTTCTTGGTCACGGCGCCCGCTAACAAGATTTTCACATTTGGCGGAGACTATCGCCCGGTGGAGCCTGTCCTCGGCCATGCCTTGATTGCCCGGCAGGGGATCGCCCTGGCGCTTTCTGAGTTGGTCGAAGAAGGCTGGCTCAGTTTGGATGATGCGCTTGAGTTGATTGATCCGATCATGCACGGAAATGCCCGCCGCGTCTTCCAAGTAGAAGAAAAGAAGCAGAACCTTCGCTCGGCCCGGTGGTTTCGGGAAGGATGAGCACCTTGTTTTGACGCTAACAAATTGAGACCTTCAGCCGAGAAAGGAAATCCCCATGCTCCGCCGTGATTTTTGTCGCTTTGCGCTCCTCGCAGGAGGGTGGGCATCACTTCACCAAGTTCCGCGGTTGTCGGCGGCAAACGAAGCCGGTGACGCGGCCTTGCGGCGCTCCGCGGAAGAGGCCTTACGTCGGGCCGTGACGTTTTTCGATCAGGAAGTCTCTATCGAAGGGGGATACGTTTGGGCTTATGCCGAGGATTTGACTCTCCGCGAAGGGGAAGGGAAGGCGACGCCCCAGACGGCCTGGGTCCAACCGCCGGGGACACCCAGTGTGGGCATGGCCCTTTTGCAGGCCTACCATCTGACGAAGGCCCCGCTTTGTCTTCAGGCGGCAACGAGGACCGCCCATGCCCTGGTGAAGGGGCAGCTTGTCTCCGGGGGATGGGATTACCGGATCGAATTTGCCCCGCAGGCCCGTTCTCGCTATCGCTACCGAAAACCACCCACCGGTGGCGAGAAGGCCGCCAATAGCTCGACACTTGATGATGACAACACCCAATCCGCCTTGCGGTTTCTCATGATGTACGATCGGGAAACCGGCATGAAGGATGAGGTGGTGCATGAGGCCGTAACGTACGGCCTGGACGCCTTGTTGGCCGTCCAACGTCCCAATGGAGGCTGGCCGCAACGCTTTGTGGCGCCACCCGACCCAAAGGAGTATCCTGACGTTCCGGCGTCCTATCCCGATGACTGGCCCCGCCAATGGCCTAATCGCCCCTACGGAGATTGCTACACGATCAACGACAATACCCAGGCCGACGCCCTGGCCACGGTCCTTCTTGCTTGGCGGATCTATGGCGATGAGAAGTACCTCGTTTCGGCACGTCGCGCAGGGGAATTCCTGTTGAAGGCCCAAATGCCGGACCCTCAGCCGGCCTGGGCCCAGCAGTATGACGCCCACATGCAACCCTGCTGGGCACGCAAGTTTGAACCACCGGCCATCACTGGCCTAGAGTCTCAGGGGGTGATGCGGGCGTTGATCACACTTTTCCACGAGACTGGGGAGAAACGTTTTTTGGAGCCGATTCCGCGGGCAATAGAATATCTTCGACGATCGCTGTTGCCCGACGGGAGGCTTGCCCGCTTCTATGAGCTAAAGACCAATCAGCCCATCTACTTCACACGCGATTATCGGTTAACAACGAGTGACGCCGACATGCCGACGCATTATGCATTCAAGGTGGGCAACGAACTAGATGCGATCCAACGTGCGTATGAAGAGGCGTTGCGATCGGGACCGCGACCCCGATTAGGCCGGTTGCCCACGGCCCCGAGACTGTCGGCATCCCTTGCGGCTCAAGCCCGCCGGGTGATTGAGCAACTGGACGAACGAGGTCGGTGGGTCGAATCTGGGCGTCTGAAGACTGCACCCGCCGATGCCCGCGTGACACGAATCATCACAACCCGGACGTTCATTCAAAATCTCCGCATTCTGGCGAACTATCTGGCGGCTTCGTCGTAAGGCCGCTCGCCACCGATTTGGCCTCGGTCCCTTGACGCTGAAGTGCCTCCTGGTCTCTGCGGTTAGGTGCAGAACCCACACTCCGACTTGTCAAATCGGCCGGAGGAAAAACCGCGACAGCCGGGCTTTTTGCGCGATGGTTTTGGGTACCTCCCGGAATCTCCTGTGGGGGTAGAGGGGGTGTTTTGCCAAAAAAGCGGTGTTCCGCCCAGGGAGAAATTTCGCTACAATATGCATTTTACCAACCCATAGGGAGGCCTTCCCCTTCGCTCGAAGCCGACAGTCCGTGGACGCCGGCCAGGTCGCTGTAGCGGACAACCGGAAAGCCACGTTGCCCCATCCGGACGATCGGGCCAGGGGAGATTGTCACCCAGTGCCGTTTTTCGGCATCTCGAGTGGGGTTAACGCTAGATCGGGTTGGTTGACACCCCTAAATCGACAAGGTAGATGGACACACAATAATACATTGACCCACCGACCGCGGCCGGCTGATCGGCTGATGATGCGTTTCATCCACCAGTTCATAAACTGATCACGGAGACCGAGAACGTGCCCTACGATGTGGTTGTTTGCGTGAAACAGGTTCCCGATACCGCCAACGTCACCGCGGAGGCGATGAAGGAAGACGGGACTGTCAATCGGGCCGCTCTTCCTGCTATTTTTAATCCGGAAGATTTGAATGCTCTGGAAGTGGCCCTCGAAATTCGGGATCGCTGGGGGGGAACAGTGACGGTCATTAGCATGGGTCCCCCCAAGGCGGCTGAGGTCCTCCGCGATTCCCTCTATCGAGGGGCTGACCGTGCCATTTTGATTACAGACCGCCGGGCGGCGGCCAGTGATACATTGGCGACGAGCTACATCTTGGCTCAGACGATCCGCACAATCGGCCGATATGACATTGTTTTGTGCGGCCGGCAGGCGATCGACGGTGACACGGCGCAGGTGGGACCTCAGATTGCGGAAAAGTTAGGCTTGCCCCAGGTTACCTATCTTGAACAATTGGTGGACATCGTTGACGGTCAGGCGCGGGTCCGCCGGAATGTGGGGCGCGGGTGGGAAATCGTCGATGTTCATCTGCCGGCCCTCTTCACGGTGATCTCCACGGCGAATCAGCCTCGGCCTCCCGCCGCACGCAGGGTCATGCGTTTCAAACGGGCTCGTATTCCCGCCGAAATTGAGGCAGAAGTGCGGGCGAGCTTGGGCAATGCATCCGACGAGGAAGTGCTCGATGCCATCGCCAAACGCACTGAGGAATTGCGGCGGCAAGGGTTACTTCTCGAACAATGGAACCTGGATGACATCCATGCCGACCTCAACCGGTGTGGCCTCCCCGGCTCTCCGACCAAGGTATTCCGCGTCCAGGCCATTGTCTTGACCAAGAAGGGCTATACCGAGATTCCACCGACAGAGGAGGGCATCCGCCGGCTTATCCACGAGTTAGTCGTCGATCGCACTCTTGGGTAATCGTTCGGGCCGGACAAGTCAGCGTCATTGTTCTCTTGAAAAAATGTCGCGGTTAGGTTTCTAAGACGATAGAAGAAGCTAAAGAAGATGATTGCACCAAATCGCCAGGGTGAAGTCTGGGTCTTTGCGGAACAGGAAGACGGTTCCCTACATGACGTGGTCCTGGAACTGTGCGGCAAGGCGCGGCAGTTGGCGGACGAGCTGGGCGTTGCCGTCGGCGCGGTCTTGCCTGGGCATCAGGTCCGCGGGTTGGCAAGTAAATTGATTGCCCATGGCGCGGACCGAGTCTATCTGGTGGAGGATTCCCGACTCGCCCATTTCCAGACAATCCCCTACGCCCGGGTTTTGTGCACGTTGATCGAAAAATATCGGCCTCAGATCGTTCTCTATGGGGCGACACCGTTGGGGCGAGATTTGGCGCCGCGGGTGGCCTCTGCCATGCAGGCGGGAATGACGGCCGATTGTACCGACTTGCAGATCAGCGACGTCGTCGATCCCAAGACGAAGGAATTGCATCCAAAACTCTTGCTGCAAATCCGACCGGCATTTGGGGGAAACATCATCGCCACGATCGTCAATTATGACCGCTGGCCGCAAATGGCCACCGTCCGTGAAGGCGTGATGCCGCTTTTGCCTCCGAATCCCTCACGCAACGGCGAGGTCATTGAGGAGAAAGTCGAAATTGACGAAAGCCTTCTGGCCCTCCGCCTGATCGAACGGCACATCGAACCCCGCAAAGTCAATTTGAAGAGTGCCCGCGTCATCGTGGCCGGTGGTGGTGGCGTGGGAAGTAAGGAAGACTTTCGTTTGATTTACGAATTGGCCGGGGTGATCGGTGGGGCCGTGGGGGCCAGTCGTGCCGCGGTCGATAGCGGCTTTATCGGCAAGGAACACCAGATCGGGCAGACGGGGACGACGGTGCGTCCCGCTTTGTATATTGCAGCCGGGATTTCAGGAGCCGTGCAACACCGCGCAGGCATGGAGGAGTCGGCCAAGATCATCGCGATCAATACCGATCCTAACGCACCGATTTTTTCGATCGCCCATTACGGAATTGTGGGCGATTTGAAAAAGGTCATCCCCATGATGATTAAGGCCCTCCGGGAACGGCCTAAGTGATTTGTCTTCCGAGCACGTCATCGTAGGCAGATGATGGATCGATTGTTGAGCTAATAGGAAAGACACACAGCCACATTGACAGTCGTTTGAAAAGACGGGAGAGGTTTCCGTGGGAAACTACTTTTTGGACAACGACGATATTCAGTTTTTGTTCCGTCATATCGACATGAAGGAACTCGCGAGGCTGCAGGAGGCATATACGGACAACGGCCAAGCCGACTATGCCCCTCTCGATGAGGAGGATGCCGTTGATAATTACTGGCGGGTTCTGGAGATTGTCGGTCAAATTGCGGCCGATATCATCGCCCCGCACGCCGAACAGATTGACCGCGAAGGCAACACCCTGAATGAGGACGGGACGGTCACGCTTCATCCTTTGGTGCGCGAGAACCTGCGGCGGATGGCCCAGGCCGATCTCATGGGCTTTACGCTGCCGCGAAAATACGGCGGTCTCAACTGCCCCAACCTTGTTTACACGATGGCCACCGAGATTGTGAGCCGGGCCGACGCCTCATTCATGAATTTGTTTGGCCTCCAGGGCATTGCCGAGACGATCAATGCCTTTGCCTCCAACGACATCAAGGATGAGGTCCTCCCCCGCTTTGCCCGTGGTGAAGTCACCGGTGCTATGGTCCTGACCGAGCCGGACGCGGGTAGCGATCTCCAGGCCGTTCGGTTGCGGGCATACCAAGACGAGGCCGGTCAATGGCGGTTGAATGGTGTCAAGCGATTCATCACCAATGGTTGCGGTGAAATCCTCCTCGTCCTCGCCCGGAGCGAGCCGGATATCATGGACGGGCGCGGGCTGAGCCTTTTCATCACCGAGCGGAGCGAGCGCGTCCGTGTGCGGCATTTGGAAGAGAAATTGGGAATCCATGGTTCGCCCACCTGTGAACTGGTCTTTGACGATACGCCGGCTCGTCTGATTGGCGAGCGGCAACGGGGGTTGATTACCTACGTGATGGCCCTGATGAACGGCGCCCGGGTGGGGATTGCCGCCCAATCCCTGGGAATTGGCGAGGCCGCCTTCCGCCTGGCCCGGGTCTATGCCCATACCCGGCAACAGTTCGGTGGGCCGATCGAACGTCTCCCCGCGGTCGCCGAAATGGTCACGGATATGAAGATCGCCGTCGAGGCTGCCCGCGCGCTGACTTACGAAACAAGCCGCATCTGCGATTTGGAAAACAACAACCTGCGGATCTTGGAAACCGTTCCCGACCTTCCCAAGGATGAGCAGAAAGAACGCAAGCAACTCTCCCGCACGTTGAAGCGAATCAACGGAATGCTCACGCCCATGAGCAAGTATTACGCTTCGGAAATGTGTGTGCGGGTGGCCAACGATGCGATTCAGGTGTTGGGCGGGTCCGGCTACATGAAGGACTATGCGGCGGAACGTTATTTCCGCGACGCCCGCATCACCACCATTTACGAAGGGACCAGCCAGCTCCAAATTGTGGCAGCGGTCCGCGGTGTGGCCTCGGGCTCGTTTGAGAGCTTTGTTGCCGATTTCGAAAACACGACTTACGGCGATCAGGAACTTGACAGTCTAAAGAACGAACTCATTGAGGCCCGCAAGCGAGTTCAGGAGGCCATCCAGTTCGCCAAATCGCAGCCAACAGCCTATCTTGACCTTGCTGGACGTCGCCTGGTGGATAGCGCAATCATTTGCATCGTGGGACACCTTCTGCTCAAGCAAGCCACTGCGTTAGAACGCAAACGGCATGTCGCTAGACGGTTTATTCACTCGCAACTGCCGGAATTGGAGGCGAAGTGCCGCCAGGTCCTCTCTGGCGATATGTCGCCCATGGATGCTTATGAGGTCCTGGCCGGCCCGGTCCCCAGCCTTGCCTGAAACGATTTGCAAGAAACAATGGCATATGTGTGTTTTGCCCGCGGTGTGGCGGTTTTCCTCATGAGGGTTACCACGACCGGGCGCTATCATGGTGCGTTATGACGGGGAAAGGGCTGGTTAAGGGTGAACAACGGGATTACCTGGGTCAGACTTGGGTGACGAGACTTCGGCCAACACGCGGGTAACACGGGCCCAAGTCCCCTCGATGATAAGGATCGAACACACTGATGGGTCTTTTTAGCGGCAAAGTCGGTTTGATCATGGGTGTGGCCAACGATCGCAGCATCGCTTGGTCCATCGCCGAAACCCTGTATCGGGAAGGGGCCGAGTTGGCATACACCCATCTCCCGGGACCATCCAACGAGCGGCGGGTCCGCCGTCTTCTGGAACCCTACAACCCCAAGGTCCTTGTGCCGTGTGATGTTCAGTCGGATGACGACATCCTCAACGTATTTGCGACCTTGGAAGAAAACTACGAACAACTTGATTTCGTGGTGCATGCCATCGCCTTTGCCCCACCCGCCGAGCTTCGTAATCCTTACGTCGAGACCACACGTCAGGGCTGGCATGTGGCGATGGACATTTCGGCCTACAGCTTGGTCGCCGTGACCCGCGCGGCAAGCCGCTTGATGGAAAACGGTGGGGCAATCCTCACAATCAGCTATTTTGGGGCAGAGAAGGTCATGCCCGGATATAACCTGATGGGCGTGTGCAAGGCCGCCCTGGAACATAGCGTCCGCTATTTGGCTTGGGACGTCGGGCCCAAGAGAATTCGGGTGAATGCGATCAGCGCTGGCCCCGTGCGGACGCTCAGTTCCGCAGGAATTGCGGGCTTCGACGAGATGCAGCGCCATGCCGCGGAAAAGAGCCCCCTACGACGTAACGTGGAGCTCCATGAATTGGCCTCGACAGCCGTCTTCCTCTTGAGCGACGCTTCCAGCGGGATCACAGGGGAGATCGTCCACGTCGATTGTGGCTACAACATCGTGGGATTGTGAGGGATTTCGCGGCCCATCCTGGCCCTTCCTTAAAACGTGCCTTTGCCGTGGGCTGGGCAGAGGACAAATGGAGACAACGCCAAACGAACGGCAGTCCAAGAGATGCTGATGTCCCATGCAGGTTTTGCATGTTGCCGGTTTGAGAAAGTTCTACGGCCCGGAGCCTGTCCTCGATGGCGTCTCGTTTGACGTCTTCGCCGGCGACCGCGCCGGCTTGGTGGGTCCCAACGGTACCGGCAAGACGACACTCCTCAAGATTATTGCCGGGCGGGAATCCGCCGATGGCGGTGAATGTCTAGTCACCAGCGGCGTCAAACTGGGTTACTTGGAACAGCACGCCGAGTTTCCTGAGGGCCGCACCGTCTGGGAAGAAGCACGCACGGCGGTGCAACACCTTATCGATTTGCAGCACGAGGCGGAAACCACGGCCGCCCGACTGGCCCACACCCAGGACCCCACGGAGCGCCGTCGGCTAGCCGCCCGCTTCGATTTCCTTCAGCAGGAATTGCATCGGCTTAACGCCTATCACCTCGACCACAGGATCGAAGAAGTCTTGCAAGGGCTAGGCCTGGGGCCGTCCTACTATGATCGTCCGGCCGGTCAACTCAGCGGTGGAGAGCAAAACCGATTACTGCTGGCCAAACTCCTCCTCGCCGAACCTGACCTCATGCTCCTCGATGAACCCTCGAACCACCTCGATATCGAAGCCACGCAATGGCTCGAGGAATTCCTGGCCAACCACCGCGCGGCCATGATCATCGTTAGCCATGACCGCTATTTCCTGGATAAGGTCACCAACCGAACGCTCGAACTCTACCGGGGAACGGTCGATTCTTACACGGGCAACTTCTCCGCCTATTTGCGACAGAAGGAAGAACGCCTCCTCGTTGCCCGACGAACCTACGAAAAACAACGTGAAGAAATCGCCAAGGCGGAAGAATTCATCCGGCGTCATCACTACGGGCAGAAGGCGGCCCAGGCCCAAGACCGACGCAAAAAGTTGGAACGCATCGAATTGGTCGAACCACCGCGGGAAATCGAACCACCTCCTATCCGCTTTCCGCCCGCCGAACGTAGTGGCGACGTGGTCCTTCGGGTGGAAAACCTGGGCAAGGGCTTCGAACGCCCACTCTTCTCCGGTTTGACATTCGACATCGCCCGGGGTGAACGCTGGGGTATCCTCGGTCCCAATGGCTGCGGCAAAACCACCCTGCTCCGCTGTTTGCTGGGCGAAGTGCTCCCCGATGTGGGCCGTGTTGTCCGTGGCTATAACGTGGTCATCGGCTACTTTGATCAGTACCTCCACTGCCTGCCGGATGATCTCCCGGCGATGGACGCGGTCCTTCCCACGGAGACGGTGGCCGACGATCTCATTGAGCAAAAACGGCGCGATCTCTTGGCGAAATTCGGTATCACAGGCGACCGCGCCCTGACCCCGGTGAAAAACCTCAGCGGTGGAGAACGCTGTCGCGTGGCCTTGGCCCGCCTCACGGCAACCCGCGCAAATCTCCTTGTCCTCGACGAACCCACAAATCATCTCGACCTTTGGGCGCGCGATGCCTTGGAGCAAGCTCTCAAGCAATTCGATGGCACCGTCCTTTTTGTGAGCCACGATCGTTATTTCATCGACCAAGTCGCCGATCATCTAATCGTCTTTGAGGCTGATCGTGTCCGCGTCATTCACGGAAATTACTCGACGTACACCGCGTTACGGGCAGCCCAAGCCGAGGCAAAGTCCCTGGATGCCGATTCCCGGTCGGGAAAGGATCATGCTGACAAAAATCGCACCAAGCCCTCCCAGGGCGAGCCTGCATCGCAACCGACCAAACGAAAACGCCGCTTCCCCTACCGAAAGCAGGAGGATATCGAGGCCGACATCCTCCGACAAGAATCACGCCGCGACGAGATCCTCAACGAGCTTGCCTTGCCCGATACGCACCGCAACGGTCAACGCGTGAAAGAACTGAAGAACGAACTGGAGGAAATCGAAAAGAGTCTCCAACTGCTTTACGCCCATTGGGAAGAAGTCATGGAATTCAATCGCTAGTCACCCCGATCCCCGCCCATGAGATCGGTGCCCACACAGGCGCCGGACGCCGTCAACCCACGCCACCAATCGTAGGGGCAACCCCCTGTGGTTGCCCCGTTTGTCCGGAGCGCCGGTGCACACGGGACGGCGGGGACGCCGTTGCCGGCGACCAAATCACGGCACGACGCAAACGTCCATTCACGGCACACGGGACGGCGGGGACGCCGTCCCTCCCGATTCCGCGCCGGGAAGGATATCGTCCTCGATGACCGGACAAATGTCCGTCCCGATGGTGCCGATGGACTTGGCGTCGGTGGGGTGTTAGACTCTTTTTTGCCCGGCAGGGATGGGGTTCGCCACGAGAACCACCCAGGGCGGTGTCGGCCGACCGCAATGGGCCGGTCGGAAGAATTCTCTTCTGAGATCGTGAACATGATCGCCGTCGTGTTGGAGGAGGAAAGGCCATGCTCGGTCTGTTTGCGCGGGGTTTTGCTCGAAGTTGTTGGCGTTCTCTTTTGGCTATTCTGGTCTGTGGGGGATTAGGTCTTATGGCGTCGTCCTCATCGGCCGAGGTTCGCGGGGAACCGGTTCGCACCTGGACGGATTCCATCACCATCCCGACTTATCCGTGGAAGGAAGATCCCAATCCGAAGTTTTGGGCCTTGGAGGGCGGACCGCGGTTATCCACAACTGTCCGCGGGAGCATTGTCTATCCCTACCTGATGCAAGATCATCTTTTGCGGGTCAAGGAAGATCGTACGTATCGTGCCGTGTATCTGGAGAATGAGTACCTCCGCGTGATGTGTTTGCCGGAATTGGGCGGGCGAATCCATTCGGTGGTGGACAAAACGACGGGCGAAGAGATGTTTCATCTCAACAAGGTCATCAAGCCCGGCATGATCGCCATGCGCGGCGCCTGGATTTCCGGCGGCGTCGAGTGGAATCCCGGTCCGCACGGCCACACGGTACTTTGTTTGGAACCCGTCAATGTGGTCAACGGTCAAAACCCGGATGGGTCCGCCTACCTGGAGATTTCCAGCACAGAACAAATCTTTCGGACGCGGTGCATCGTCCGGGTGACACTTCATCCGGGACGAAGCTACCTCGACGAGCAGATCGCCCTTGAAAATCCTACGGACGGAATGCACCCCTACTATTTTTGGAATTGCACAGCGTTTCCCAACAAGACGGGGACCCGATTTATCTTCCCCATGAGCTTGGGAACAGATCATAACGCCCGCGAATTCTTCCGCTGGCCGATCCACGAGGGGAAGGACCTCTCTTGGCTGAAGAACTACGAAACCTACTCCTCGATCTTTGCCGTCAAGTGCACGCACGATTTCTTTGGGGCCTATGATGTCGATGCCGATCGGGGTGTCGTCCAATGGGCGGACCATCGCCAGTTAAGCGGTAAGAAGGCCTGGACATGGGGAGAGTGGGACTTTGGCCGGATGGCCGAACAAGACCTGACCGATGACGACGGTCCCTACATCGAGGTTCAAAGCGGGCCGCTGCCCACGCAGTCAGATTACGGGCGTCTCGCTCCACATCAACGGGTGGCCTGGCAGGAGTGGTGGTACCCGGCGCACGGCTTGGGCGACGGATTTGAATATGCCACTCGTGACGCTGTCGTGAACGTTCTCCGGCGACGCGATGGGGTTCAAGTCCGCATCTTGGGGACAGGTGTCTTCCCGCGGGCAAACTGCGTTATCAAGGCAGGGAAAACCGTCTTGAGGCAGGCCACTGTTGACCTCAGCCCGCTTCAACCGGCCGTTCTTGAGATTCCAGTTAACCCCTCAGAGGCGATCACCATCGAGGTGCGCTCGGCGAATGGTGAGGTCCTTGTCAACCATCGTTCGCCGCTTGAAGTCTTGCCCGTCGAACCGCCTGATCCGGCCACCTTCCGCGAGACGCCGGACGACAAAAAGACGGCCGAGGAGTGGTACCGTAAGGGTGAAAAGTACGACCTGGCCACCGATCGTTTGGCCGCCCGGCGACATTATCGCATGGCCCTGGAACGAGACCCTGGTTACACCCCGGCCCGGCGTGCCCTGGCCATTTTGGACTTTGAAGCGGGCCTTTATCCGGCGGCGGTCGATGCCCTTAAGGACGTTGTGGCGCGCGATCCCAATGACGGCTGGGCTTGGTTCTATCTGGCCGCCAGCCATTTTCGTTTGAAGAACCTTCCCGATGCCCTAAACGCCGCGCAGAAGGCTGTTGCTCTCAAAACACCGGGCGTTCCGGCAGCAGACCTTTTGGGACGCATTCTGATGGTTCAAAACAACCACGTCGAGGCGGAAAAGGCCTTTCGTCAAGCCCTCGAGCAATCCCCGGACGACTCGGTGGCCATGGACCATCTCATCCTGTGCCTGGTCGCACAGAAGCGGGAGCGTGAAGCCCTTGAGCTGATCCGCCGCCGCACGGAGGGCAATACGACGGCCATTTTGCCGGTTTGGGCCTTGGCCCAAATAGGAGGTGATAAGGAGAAATCGGTCCTCATCGCTCGGGCGAACGCACTCGGTGACCCGCAATTCGAAGTCCTGGAAGTGGCCCTGTTCCTTGACGAGGTCGGCATGTCCGCGGAGGCGGAGGATTTGATTCGGACCGTGCTAATCGAAAATCCGTCCCAGCGGCGATGTGATTTTATGCCGTATTACTATCTTGCCTGGTTTGCCGGAAAACGGCAGGACCAAGCTGCCGTCAAGAAGTGGCTGGCGGCGGCCCTCGAGCATCCGTCGCCGCGGCGGTTTGCCTCTCGGGTGGAAGAGGTCGAGATTCTTCGTTTTGCCACGAGGGAACAGCCTGCCGACGCCCAGGCGTGGTTCCAGCTTGGTTGTGTGCTGGCCAATCTTGGACGGATCGAGGAGGCTGTGCCAGCCTGGCAGAAGGCCGTGGAGCTTGATCCGCACAACAGTGTGGCACTGCGGAATTTGGGACTCGAAGCAACAACGCGGAATGACCTAACTACTGCCGAACGGTTCTATCGTCAGGCGATTCAAGCTCGACCGGATGACCAGACGCTCTATCGTGATCTGGCGGAAATCTTAATCGCCTCAAATCGCCGCAGTGAGGCCATTGCCCTCTTGGAGGCCATGCCGATTTCCGGCGTTCGTCGGGCCGACGTCGCGGTGATGTTGGCCCAGGCGTATCTGGATGAGGATCGTTACGATGACTGTCTGCGGCTATTGGAAAACACACCTCATTTCACCAATTGGGAGGGGCAGGACATTGTCTGGCGGCTTTTCAACCGTGCCCATATCTTGCGGGGGCGGCAACGACTCGATCAGGGCGATGCCCGATCTGCTCTGGCGGACTTCGAGGCGGCCTTGACGTATCCCGAGAACCTCGGAGTTGGGCGAAGCAATAAACCCATTGAGGCACCTGCCCAATATTGGCGCGGTCGTGCGCTTGTGGCGCTAGGTCGGTATCGTGAAGCCCGCGATGCCTGGGTTGTTGGCGCGGAGCTTCCCGCGGTGCCCGGCGAGCAAGATGAATACCGCGAGAAATGTCGGCAGGCCCTGCAAGAATTGCCGCCCGTGCCGGAGGACCCAATCTTTATTCACGGCCCCACGTATCGGTGTTTTAAGATCGAGCGTGACCTTGTCCTAACGGGGGCCATGGACGATCCCTTATGGCAGGCCGCCCCTGTGGCGGTGCTGAACGAACCCGTCGAGGGCCGTCCCGGTCGCTACCGCACGACCGCCCGACTCTTATACAACGATCGCTATCTGTATGTGGGATTTCAATGTGAAGATGAACTTGTTTGGGGAACGCATACCGAACGGGATGCGCCCGTTTACGAGGAAGAATGCGTTGAAGTCTTCATTTGCCCGACCGGACAACCTCGCCTTTACTACGAAATCAATGTCAGCCCGCTCAACACCGTGTTCGATGCCTTTATTCTCAACGGTCGGCCGGTGGGTGGCCCACGCATCAATTTCCGCGGTTTGAAGGATTACACGTGCGAGGGCCTTGTGACGCGGGTCTTTATCGATGGCAAGCTCGGCGAACCAGGGGCGCGGGGATGGTCGGCGGAATATGCCATTCCGTTCTCGTCACTGGTGGGTTGTGTGCCGGGAACGCCCAAGCCGGGGACAACGTGGTTCTTGAATCTCTTCCGTATCGATGCCCCTGATCCCAAGAAACCGGAGTTTTATTCGTGGGTACCAACGACGGCCATCGACTTTCACCGCCCGTGGTGTTTTGGTATGATCCGGTTTGATTGATATTGCTAGGCGGAAGCGGGGCATGACGAAGTTGCGGACTGTTGTTTGGTAGGATCACGTTGCATGAAGCCCACCTGTCCGTCGTGTCACCAAGAGATCCCCGTGGAGGACGTGGACCTGGACACAGGCTTGGGGCGCTGCCGTTTTTGCAACGAAATCTTCGAGATTCCAGAGCTTGTTGAACATATCCAGAAGATTCAGGTAAAAGATACCAAAGAACCCAAGTCACCGCCGGTGCGCCCTGCTGATACGCGGATTCGCCTGGTCCGAAAAGAGGATAAACTTCTCATCTATTTGCCGCCCTGGGGATTGCGGGGACCGACAATTGCCCTGTTTCTTTTCAGCCTATTTTGGCTGGGATTTATCGCCTTTTGGACGGCCGGTGCCTTGGGCATCTTTTTTCAGCCTGGAAAAGCACCTCGTTGGGAAAACATTATTTTTTCGCTCTTTTCGATCCCTTTCTGGCTCATCGGTTTTGGCATGCTGGGTGGAGCATTCTCGGGCATGCTTTCGCGGCGGATCGTTTACCTGGATAGCTCGTGGTTGGAAAGCCGCTGGGAATGCCTGTTTGTCAAATTCCGCAAACAAATTAGTCGTGAAGATGTGCAGATGGCTCGCGTGGCCAGCCCGCCGGTCTTCCGATCGACGACAAATGACCAACCTAACCCCACATTCGGTATCGAGATCATCTATCAAGGAGGCAAAATCAGCGTGCCCTGCGAAAGTGAGGCCGAGCAGGATTGGCTGCTTGCCGAGGTTAACCATTTTCTCGAAACAGTACCTTACCGTCCGAACTACCTGACCGAGGGAGCGGCTGATGAGGCGATCAAGGACCTTTCCGTGGAAGGGTCATGATTTCTGCTATCTTAGGCCGGCCATGCCCGCGGCCCCGGTGAAATGAACCGGGCGACCATTTTGACCTGCCCATTGATCCCTTCGGATTGCCCCAAGAGAGGTTTGCCCCATGAACAATGACTTTCCCCAATCGCTTGCGAGGATGGTCCTCCGTATTAGTGTTTCCTTAGGCGTGATGGCGTATGTGGGCTTGTCGTGGGCGGCCCAGCCCGTTCGGCATTACATTTTCGATCGTGGGAAGACTGCCCAAAACGAGATCCTCAGTACCGGCATGGAAAAGGATCCCGTTCGCTTGACGGCCCAAGCGACGCCGCAACTTAAGGAAGGACGGCAAAAGGATGATCGACTAGCCGTCCTTGATGCCCAGGCCTTTGAGGGCAAGCCATTCGACGCCGCTAAGGGGTTCACCATTGAGGTTGTCTTTCGCTACTTCGGCCAGGGGAGCCAGTTGGGCAACGGCCGCCCGAATGGAATGATCTTTGCCCAG
>Ga0209508_1001562_pt1 | contig 17436 bp, 19 predicted proteins | sample AD_UKC129_MetaG_FD_184427 | JGI IMG/M metagenome (GOLD analysis project Ga0209508, IMG submission 184427) | Active sludge microbial communities of municipal wastewater-treating anaerobic digesters from Canada - AD_UKC129_MetaG (SPAdes) (version 2) | ecosystem: Engineered > Bioreactor > Anaerobic... | reverse complement strand
TATGCGATTCATGAGACAACAATCAGGCAGCTCCAGCAAACTGTCAATGACCTGCGGACAGAGAACGGCCATGACCATGAAAAAATATTTCAATCCCTGGACGGACTACGCGAGCGCGTGGCCAGGATTGAAGCGAAAATAAATGGACAGATGAAATGAAAATAATAAAAGTCCCGATATCTCAGCTCGTCCTCTGGGAAAAGAACCCGCGGGGAATGAAAAAAGAAGACTACGAGCGGCTGAAGCGACAAATTCAGAAGCTCGGGCTGTATAAACCGCTGATAGTGTGTCAGGAAGGGAATGACTATGTAGTGCTGGGCGGGAATATGCGACTACGGGCGCTGAGGGAGCTGGGATACAAAGAAGTTGAGGTGTCGGTTGTGGAGTGTCGGACAGAGGCAGAGAAGATAGAATATAGCCTGAGCGATAATGACCGCGTGGGCTACTACGAAGAGGACCGCCTGGCGGAACTGATTCAGCCTTATCTCGACGATTTTGCTCTGGAAGACTATAAAGTCGACCTGGGCGAAAGTGTAGATCTTAAGGACCTTTATGAACGCCTCGGGCCGCAGCTCGATGGAGAAATCGACGCGGCAGAGGAAGGCGAGCTCATAGTCTGTCCGAAGTGTGGTTTCGAATGGCGAAAATAGGAATTCTTGTCGACCCAGCGAAGCTCAAGGAAAGAGCGAACGCAAAATGCTATTTCGACAATTTCGCCTATATGGGACTACATGCCGTCATCGACGAGGCAACGAAAGGCGGGCATGAGATAGAATACATAGCCCCGCATAAAATCGATGAGTGCGATTTTGTTTTTGTGTCGCTCATCTCTGCCTGGGATATTTTGTCTCTTATCCGTCGCGTTCCGAAAAAACGGAAAGCCAAGGTTGTCATCGGCGGACAGGGACTGGTGAACCCATGCTCTTATCTGGAACATTTCGACATCGGAGTATTTGGACGGGCTGAGGGGCAGATAAACGATATTCTTGATGGGGCTCGACCATCGAATGTTTTGGATACTAAGATGGACCCTCAGGCTGACGGGCATTATGAATACCGGCAAGCACAGTGGCTTGTAGGCGAGGAAAAGAACGTCGGATGCCTGCGGAAGTGCTATTTCTGCGGCTATAGCTGGACGCACAAAAGATTTCGTCCGGACAAAAACTATCAGAGCGCCGGAGATAGCATTTATTCCGGCATAGAAGATACGCTTCTTGAGCTGGAACTGAAGTCTAATACTACTCACATTACCGGACTCGATGGCTACAGTGAGAAAAGTCGGATGGCCGCCGGAAAGAGGATATCGAACAAGCAAGTAGAAGATAAGCTTGTTTCTCTTATCGACCAGTCGGCGGAGCTTGGCTGGAATCGCCTGTCTTTGAAACTTTACATGATTCATGCCTATCCCTGGGAAACTCTGAACGATACATATACAGCGGAGCTCCGGTCAGTATTTGCCGCGGTGGATAAGCGTCTCAAGAGAGGTAAGGGACTTATTTTCCTCAAGACAACTCCTTTCTGTCCAGAACCTATGACTCCGATGGCATGGCTCAAACCAGACTTTCGAGACGAGTGGCGGCGGATGCTACATGACAACTACCTGGTATACGAAGGCGAGCATGTTATCGTCCGGATACATGAAGCGATTGATTCCGCCGCGGAGCTGGCGCTGATGGTATTTTTCCGCCGGGCTGGAGTGGAAATGTCCCCGGTGGCAGAAATGATGGCCCGGCCTGAATTCTTTCGACTCCGGGCAAGGGAGCGTCTGGCAGCACTCCGCCTGCGTGGCGTTCTTAGCCGGCTTGAAGAAGGAACTGTGTGGGACGGTGTGTCAGTGCCTGGTATATATCCGGAAAAAATAGCAAAGAAGAAACCATGGGACAACTAGAGACGGAAAAGAAAAAAACTGGAAGGCCTTCTAAGCTGGGGAAAATAGACCTGGCTGAGGTGGAGCGGCTTGCTGGGCTGGGCCTGACTGATGAAGAAATAGCTCTTGTCCTAGACGTAGCTCTTTCGACACTGAAGGTATATAAAAAGAACCAAGAGTTTCTGGCCGCCATAAAAAAGGGGAAGACAAAAGCAGATGCGGCGGTGGTGAGTAGATTGTATAAGAATGCGATGGAGGGCGACACAACGGCCCAAATCTTCTGGCTCAAGAACCGGCAGCCTGATAAGTGGCGAGACAAGAGAGATATAGGACTGGGGGGAAATAGTGGCGAAGGCATTTCCCTGAAAATCGAAGTTGTGAAGGTGAAGGATGGAAATCAAGATTAGGCTGAGTGAGTCCTTTTTTCCTCTGCTTGAGGCGAAGGAAAGATATCTAGTCCTCTGCGGTGGAAGGGGAAGCGGGAAGTCGGAGTTTGCCGCCAGAAAACTTTTCTATCGCGCAATGAAAGAGGGCGGCCATCGGTTTCTCATTATGCGAAAAATCAGGCGGACTCTACGGGAGTCTGTAGTCCGAATATTTCAGAACCTGCTTTCAGAAAACAAGATTGCCTTCGAATATCTTGCCTCGGACAGAAAGATTCTTTTCCTGTCGCCAAGTGGAAAGCTAAACGAATTGCTTTTTGAGGGCCTGGATGATCCGGAAAAAATCAAGTCCATCAAGGGAATCACGGGCATATGGATAGAAGAGGCGACGGAGTTCAGCCGCGACGATTTCATTGTGACGGACCTGTGTCTTCGAGAACCTGGGCCCGGATACCATCAGACGATACTGACCTTCAATCCGGATGAGGCTCGGGCGCCGTGGCTGAAGGAAATGTTTTTTTCTGGAAAGAGAAAAGACGCGGTGGTCCATGTCTCGACGATAGAAGATAACCCTATCCGGAAAGTCCGAGAAGCATATCGAGAACAGCTGGAGAAGCTCCGGACCGTCGACGAGTCGCTCTGGAAAATATACCGGCTTGGGGAATGGGCGCGGCTTGCTGGTCAGATATTTTCCTGGGATGTGGCGGAACTGCCGCAGATGGCATTCGACGAGATTTTCTGGGGCGGGGACTTCGGCTACTCCATTGACCCCGCGGCGGTGGTAAAGATATACCGACGGGCGGATGAATTCTGGATTGAGGAAAAACTATACCAGACGGGCCTGACAAACCAACAGCTCGGACAGCTTCTTCATGAACAAGGCTGTCGGCAGCCGATATACTTCGACTCCGCCGAACCGAAATCGATACAGGAACTCTGCCTGATGGGACTTGACGCCAGACCTTCTGAAAAGGGACCTGACTCTGTGAGGTCAGGAATTGATTTCCTTCGAAGCAAAAAAATTCATATTGTCTCCGGCTCGACGAATCTCCAGAAGGAGGTCTCCGGCTATGTCTGGCGAAAAGACCGGAGTGGCATGACAATAAACGAGCCGGTCCAGTTCAATAACCATCTGATATCGGCCACAAGATACGCCATCACAACTCACTGTCGACAGCAGACGATGCCGGACGTGGCTTTCATCTGAGGGGAGCGTGAGAATGAAACTTTTCGATGTCTTCAGGAAAAAACAGATGACGCAATATTTTCCAACCGGGTTGTCTCTATATTTCCCGATGCAAGATGGCCGCGGGACAGCGGACTCCAGGCAGTTGATACTCGAAGGCTATTTCTCTGACATGACGGTTTTTTCTTGTGTGCGGCTCATTGCCTCGTCAGTGGCCGGGTTGGAAGCTCTTCTATATCGACAGAAAAAAAACGACAGGGAAGAGATAGAAACGCATGAAATTCTAGACCTGATGAAAAACCCTGGCAGTGATTTTGTCAGCGGGTCAAGCTTTCTGGAAGCCGTTGCTACTCATGTCCTTCTGGCTGGGAACGCCTACATTCTGAAACTGCGGCCCGGGCAGAAGGGCAAGCCTCGTTCACTATCTCTGCTTCGGCCGGACTTGGTGCGTGTCTTCTGGTCGAACCGAATCGAGCAGTATGAGTATAACAGCCAGATAAAATACCAACCTGAAGATATCATTCACATTCGGGAATTTAATCCCCTCAATCCATATCTCGGGCTATCTCGGCTGAGAGTGGCTGGACTGGGAATAGAAGTATCAAGCCAGGCTCATCAGTGGAATGCCAGGCTCTTGAGAAACAATATGCGACTCGAGGGTGTTTTTCGTGTGGACCAGAAACTCACAGAGCAGCAGTTGGAGTTGCTCGAGAAAAGGCTGAGAGACTATCAGGGCGCGCTGAATGCTGGGAAGGCAATCGTCCTTCAGGCCGGCATGGACTGGAAACAGATATCAGCAACGCCGAAAGATGTGGACTGGGTCAATGCGATGAAAATCAATCGGCGGGAGCTATGCGCGGTCTTTGGTGTGCCGCCGGAGCTGATAGGAGACGCAGAGCAGAAGACCTACAGCAATTACAGAGAGGCTCGGAAAGCGTTCTATGAAGAGACGGTGATCCCTTTTGCCCGCTTACTATTCGCCGGACTGACGAACGGCTTGTGTGTGGAGTGGGGCGATGATCTGGCGCTGGACTTCAATATCGACGCGATTGAGGCACTCCAGGAAAACAGGGCAGAACAGTATCAATATCTCGATACTGCCTGGTGGCTTTCAGTCAATGAGAAAAGGGAGGCCATCGGATATTCGCCGGTGCGCGGCGGGGATCAGATATTTGTCCCAGCTGCTTTGATACCGACCATGCGGGCTGAGGAAAAGGCTTTAGCTTCTGCGCCAGAAAGAAAGACAAAAGAACAGCCCTTAATACTCATTACTCCAAGCTACGACATTTCTCGATGGCGAAAAAAAGAAGAGAGAGATGCCCTCTGGTATTCTGTCTACGATCGAATCCTGGCGAAGGAAAAAGATTTTGTGCCGGTCGTGGAAAACTTTTTCGACTCACAGACAAAAAGAATCATCCAGAGGATACGAGACATGGGGACAGTTGCTATGGCCAGAAGGGCGCCGGAGATAGTTAGTCCAGAAGAAGAGGCGAAAAAGTATACCGAAGCCACAGAGGAAATATATCTCCGTCATTTCGCCCATGGTCTCAGGGCTGGACTGTCAGCGACAAAGGGCTTATTGTATACTTATGAGGCGAAGGGTGTGATAGACGAGTTGACAGAAGAAGTGGAAGAAGAGCTGAACAGACTTATTTTTGAATCAGGGACGAAGATCAGCCGCACTACACTGGAAAGGATCAAGGGTCTCATCATTCAGGCCGATGCTGAGAACTGGACGGTGGAGAAACTGACTCAGGCTATCTGGGAGCAAGAGGGAATATTCGCCCCGTGGAGAGCAAGGATGATATCAAGGACTGAATCTGCGAAGGTAGAGAACTGGGCTCAGCTTGAAGGCTACCGTGAGACTGAGTTCGTCGACGGGAAAGGCTGGTTGTCAGCTCGGATTAAAACGTCCAGAGATGCTCACATAGAGGCGATGTCGAGATATGAGGATAATCCAATTAGGCTGGACGAAAAGTTTATGGTCGGCGGGGAAGAGCTGGAATACCCAGGAGATCCGGCGGGTAGTCCGGAGAATGTAATCAATTGCCTGTGCTCTATTTTCCCGGCCGTTCTGTCATAGATGATGGGGGAGAGAATGATACAAAAATATTTTTCCTTCAAGGTCAAGCAGGCGCCTGACGAGGCGGGTCGGTTCATCGGCTATGCTTCGGTCTACGGTGTGAAAGACCTACAAGGTGATATCATCAAGAAGGGCGCTTTTGCGAAGAGTGTCAAGGAAAGGAATCCATTTCCGCTCTGCTGGTCGCATGATATACGAAATCCGCTTGGTATTGTCCATCTCAGAGAAGATGACTACGGTCTGCTTTGCGAGGGCGAACTGAATCTTGAGATACAAGAAGGCAGAGAAAAGCGTGCCCTGATGCTACAGGGTGCGGTCAAGGGCTTGTCGATCGGGTTCGATGTCATCAACCAAGAACGAATGAAAGACGGAACGAATGTCATCATCGAGGGAAAACTCTACGAGGTGAGTTTAGTCCTTTTCCCTGCCAACGAGCTGGCGCAGGTCCAGGTGGTGAAAGCTCAGGACGACTGGACAGAATACTTTCTGAACGAACTGAACATTGAGCTGGAAAAAATGGATGTCATAAAGAGGGAATGGACAGTGGCTTACATAAACTCACTTCCGGACGCTGCTTTCGCTGCTATCGAGCCGGCTTATTCCCGCGGCGACACTGAGGACAAGCGGGCTCGGCACCTGCCGCATCACAATGAGAATGTGAAGAGCCCGGACGAGAAAGCGACGCTGGACATGCCACACTTCCGGAATGCTTTGGCTCGGGTCAGCCAGATAAAACCTGTGACGGATAGTATCTCCGCCGCTGACCTGAGGTCGAAGGCCGAATCTCATCTTTCGAAACACAAAGAGCAGATAGAAGAGGAAGAGAAGATGGCGGAGCTGGCAGAAAGGATTGAGAAACTGATTGAAAAGTTGAAAAAGATATAAATGCCCAGAAGATGGGCAAGGTTGACACTTTCTACTACGGCCGGCAGTGCCACCGTAGAGGAAAGCCGTCAGAAAAAAAGATGGAGTAAAAATGGAACTTACGGAAGTGAAAGAAAAAATCAGCGAGCTCGAAAGAGAAATCGCTAAGAAGTTTGAAGACCTGAAGGCTGGCCGACTCAACGAGGCCGACTTTCAGGAAAGGGTCGAGAAGCTCGACAAAAAGATTATCGAGCTGGAACGGGCAATGGCTGAGGTCAAGAAGCCTGGGGTTCAGGTAGTCGACAAAGCAGAAAAAACTGAAGAACTCAAGGTAAAAGCGTTCAAAAAGTATCTTCGCATGGAAGCCCTGGAGCCAGAAGAGAAAAAGGCTCTGGTAGTAGGCACACCTGAGGCCGGCGGATATCTGGCCCCGAAAGAATGGGCCGCTGAAGTTGACCGGAACCTGACGCTCTTCAGCCCGATTCGTTCTGTGGCTCGGGTTGTGACCACGTCGATGCGGTCGCTGCTTGTGCCTCGGCTGACTAATATGGGCAGTGCAGCTATAACGGGCGAGGGTGGCACGATTACCCCAACTGACATGACGTTTGATCAGATAGAGATCACACCTTTCAAGATGACAAGGGCTGTCCAGATTTCAAGAGAACTCCTCAGAGACAATGCCTTCAATCTGGAAGGGATGTTAGCAGAGCTATTCGGTGAGATGTTTGGAAAGACAGAAGGCACACAGTTTGTCACAGCGGTCATAACACCTACTACGGGAGCGACTATTTATACAACCGGTGCTAGTACACTAGCCGCCGACGATATTGTCACTGCCTATCACAAGGTTGCCCAACCTTATTCCCAGATGGGCACATGGGCGATGAACCGGAATACACTACTTGCAATCAGGCTGATGAAAAACGTCACTAACGGTGCGTATGTTTTCGTTCCTGACATGACTGGAGCTACACCAGGGACAATTCTTGGTCGGCCGATTATCGAGTGCCCAGACTATGCCGATATAGCGGCTGGCGCTATCGTAGCCACATTCGGAGACTGGAAAACTGGTTTCTGGATAGTGGATCGTCAGGGCATCGAGGTTCTGGTAGCTGATCAGCTCTATGCAGCCAACGACCTGGTAGGATTTTTTGCTACGAAGCGGACCGGTGGCGCAGTGATAAGATCCGAAGCCTTAGTGAATGTGAAAATTAAAGATAATTGATAATGAAAAAGATTAATGTTGTTTTTCTGGTTGATGTTGAAATTCAAGGTAGGAAATACAAGCGGGGGGAGCGAGTGTCTCTCCCCGCTCATCTTGCTATGGAATACCTGAAAAACGGATGGGCTGAAGAGCATAAAATGCTTGAGCCGTCAAGGAGAAAATGATGGGACTTCTATCGCTTGATGAAATCAAAAGTTATCTTGGCGAAACTTCTTCTCAATGGGACGGAGCGCTGACTTTTCTCAATGATGCGGTCTGGCAGTTTCTGAAGCACGAACTACAATGTGATATCATCAGGGCTGAGTATACGAATGAAGAGTGCCGAGTCAAAGATTATTCTCATACATTAGTTCCGAAAAACTTTCCCATTGTTTCAGTGTCGAAACTGACCGACTCCGACGGAAACGAATACACTGAGGGTGTAGATTTTGACCGGCACGGATTTTTCCTCTGGCGACGGTCTGGAATGTGGACACCGCATACAACCTACTTTCTGAGCTATATTGCCGGCTGGGAGACGTCGGAGCTATCAGACCTGAAGCAAGTCCATCTGGAGCTTATAGCCGCCGCACTCAAGCCATATAAGGACAAAAGCTGGGGCGAATCAAGTCGGAGCTTCCCGGATGGCTCGGTGACGAAACGAGAAGAGTTTGAGCTCACGCCATATCAAAGCAATGTCCTACTGAACTATCGGAGGCCGGTCTTATGACCAAGGTTGAGATTTCAAAACGAGTCGAGGCGCTGTCAATGTTTCAGAAGGCAGTCAGAAAAATAATGACTACCTGGCTCACTGACACGGTGAAGGAAGCGAAGGTATCGGCAGGGTCGCTGAAAAAGACGGCGGGTATCAGAAGAGGAAGTAAGTCCGGGCAGCTGATAAGAAACATTGATTTCATTCTCCAGGAAAGAGGGAATGTCCTTCACGGCGAAGCGGGGACAGGAGTCGGCCGGGCAAAGAGTGTTGTCTATTCTTACATTCAAGACAAGGGCGGGACGATAAGAAAAAAGAACAAAATGCTGACCATCCCGCTTGGCGACACGAAGGGCCGCATAGCTAATTTCCGGGACGGATTTTTTGTGAAGAGCAAAAAGGGGAATGTGCTATATTGCCAGAGACAGGGAAAGCGACTGAAACCATTATTCGTTTTGAAAGAACAGGTTGAAATCCCGGCCACCTATTGGTTCTCATCGGTGATAGACAAGCGGCAGCCGGTTCTCAATGATATGATGAAACCAGAAAATATTTTTCGGGAAGCTTTGAAACTTGCCGGAGGGCTATGATGCCACCTGAAACACCGAAACGTCTACAGGTTCTGGACAGAATAGGTGAGATCTTGGAATCTATTACAGCTGGCGAGAATTATTTCTACACACCTGGCGCAGTGATGAAAAGATTCGTTCACTGGGCTGAGGCGCCAGCGTTTCCTTGCTATATGATTTTTTCAGGCTCCGGCGGTCGCATAGAAACAACCGCTCAGGCGACGCCGAATGTAGAACATACAGAAACTTTCGATGTGTCCATCAAGGGCTATGTGAAGGACGACACAGACACAGTGTCAATGATGGAAAAGTGTATAGCTGACATCAAGCGGGCTATCTACGCTGACTTTCGTTCGCAGGCCGCTGGGTCGCTTGGTGTTCTGGCGGTCAATCTAGAATTTCTGGAGCCGCCGACTACTGACGACGGTTATCTTTCACTCGAGGGGTTCGGGTTTTTCGACCTTCGGGTGGAAGTTTCAATAATAGATTATCTCTGAGGAGGGAAAAAATGAAAATAAGATGGATTAGTGGCAGTCATGCCACACAGTTCGGAGTGTTTCACGCCGGGCAGGAAGTTGAGACAAAAGACTACGGAATCCCGGCCGACGTAGTGAAGATCTGGATAAACGATGGTGTGATAGAGGAAGTGAAAGAAACGAAAGAAAAGAAAAAAGAAAGACTTGCTAAGGAAAAACAAGGAGAGTAAAACATGGCTATTTTACAACGGTTGAATGTTTCGGCCCTGAAAAAGGCCGCTACCTGGGGGACAGAAGTCAACGTCAACACTTCGGGCGCGGGAATACGCCCCTTGAATCCTGGAGCCCCGCAGGCAAGACTACAGATGCTTCCTGATGAGACGAGGGGCGCGTGGGAGCAGTATCTTAAGCCCGGGCCGTCTGACCCGATAGACTTCACACTGGATTTTCAGTATCACTATGATGGCCTGGAAAACCTACTTCTGGCTCTGCTTTTCGGCGCTGACATCACAACACAGCAAGGCACGACTGATGCTTATTCCCACGCGTTGGCTCCGGCTAACGATGTCTCGGGATTATTTGCCACCTACGCCACACAGAAAGGCGAAAAGATTCATGTCGTCCCGTCGGTGAAGGTGACGAAGGCTACCTGGGGGGTTGATGGTGGACTGGTGAAACTTTCTGTGTCCTGTCGAGGTAGTCACCTCATCGACAACTCCACTATCATCACCTCGCTTGACGCTGTGACAGAAACAGGGAAGCTTCAGGAGAAGGCGATCTTCTTCAAAGGGAAATGCCGGATGAATGCTCAGAATGGAGGCGCGTTGGCTGATACCGATAGCTTGCTTCTGAAAAATTTCACAGTCGAGTTCGAAAGAAAGGTGGACTCCGAGCTGGCTATTGGGGGGAAACATATTCTGGAACCAAAAGAAACAGACAAGCCCACGGTGAAGGTGACGCTGGAATTCCCACGGATGGATACTACCAATGCGGCATATCTTCAAGACTGGTCTGCGGGGAACGAAAAGAAAATGGACCTGACTTTTACTGGTTCGACCATTGCCGATACTTATTCCTATGCTCACACACTGTATTTCCCGCGGCTGGTCATAGAAGAGGTCGAGTATGCCGACTCCAAGATAATCCCAGCGAAGGTTGTATTGCGCGGGCTGGTGGCCTCAACCGCTCCGACAGGGATGACAGGAAAGACTGCGCCCATCTACGCCGACATTGTGAACACTGTTGCTACTTCCTATCTGGACTGAGGTGCGACATGGAAGTGAAAAAGTTTTCAGCGGTTGCTAAATACGAGGTAGAAATTGAGACCAAGTCCGGAGTTGAAAAGCTCATCTTTTCGGTTCGACCGCTCCCGCAATTCCGCGTCGCCGAGTATCGAGACGAACCAGAATCAGAACGGCTGGTAAGCCTTCTTCAGGATGCGGTGGTGGACTGGAACCTGGAGTCAGACGGGCAGAAGCTCCCCTGCAATGAGGAGAACAAGAAAAAATATCTGCCGGCGATATTTGACCTCATCGATACCAAGGGCGTGGCCGTAGGAACTGGGCTCCTGACTTTTTGTGGGGATTCGAAAAATTTTTTCGTGGCATGATGCGTCTGTGTGAGTTCGAAGAGAATTTCTGGAGGGCAATCTTGCCTGAGTCAGAACACAAGCCGCATCAGAGCCCGGGAGAGAAGGAAGTGTGCCCGAACTGTCAGCTGGAAAAATTATTCGGTCAGCTGTCTGCTTTTGAGTCCATGATGCTGGAATGGTATGCGTCTTTCTCTTCTGATTTCCTCATCCAGTCGGGAATAGCCGCTGAGGAATGGAAAATGCTGCCGTTCGAATCTGATGGAGATAGAAGAGTCGGGGCGTCGATAATATCACTGATTCATTCTACACGGGAAAAAATCTCGGCAGAGAAAATGACGGAGGCGCAGCGTGGCTGATATCAAGCTTATCCTGGATGTCGATTCCTCTGGCGCTATCAGAAATATTCAGACGACCAGACAGGAAATAGACCAGACAGCAAAATCCACCGAGCGGGCCGGCAGCGGTTTCTCCTCGATGTGGAAACAAGTCGCCATCGGCACAGTGGTTGCTCAGGCCGCGACAAAAGCCGTCGGGGCCTTCAAGGACATGATTTCCTCTTCTATCGAAGAGGCAATGAAGCAAGAAGAGGCAGAGAAGGCCTTAGAGGCTGCGCTGCTTTCGACCGGAAGAACTATCCAGGGCAATATTGACCACTACAAGGAATTCGCCTCTGCTCAGCAAGCCATGACGAGGTATGCCGACGATCAGATCATGGCCGCCCAGACGCTCCTTGTCCAGATGACCAGGCTGAATCAAGAGGGCATAGACAAAGCAACGAAGGGAGCGATGGGCCTGGCATCGACGCTGAAGATGGACCTTCAGATTGCGGCGCTGCTTGTGGCAAAAGCAATGGAGGGAAATTTTTCTGTCCTCAGCCGATATGGAATCAAGGTAGCAGAGAATCTTTCAGAAGAAGAAAAACGGGCACAGCTTCTGGAAAAGCTGAGTGTGTTTTATAATCGGGCGACAGCCGAGACGGATACATACGCGGTGAAAATTGAGCAGCTGAAAAACTATCTCGGCGACCTGAAGGAGATGATCGGCGATACGATAATCCGGAATGAGGACTTTCTGAACCTGCTTGAAGAGTTTCGGCAGAAAATCGAGGCATTGACAAAGAGTCAGGACTTCAAGCTCTGGCTTTCTGCCATCGCCGAGGGAATGGGGGCAGTGGCCCGGGCGAGCGGAAAGGCTGTAGAAGCTGTGGCGAAGTTCGGCGCCTCTGTTGGACAACTCATCGGTGGCGGGAAAAACGAAGCAAAGCAGAACCGAGAGCTTGAGGAATCCTTTGCCCGACTTGAGGCAGCCAGAGAACGAGCGATAGCGGCTGGAGCGAAGTCGGTAGCTCGGACGAAGCAGCTAACCGAAGAGAGCAAGAAAGAAAAAGCGGCCATAAACGAGACTGGAAACGCTGTCGATAAGGCTACGAAAGAAGACGAGAAGGCAAGGAAGGCGAAAGAGGACCTGGCTAAGGCGACTCAGGAGATAATCAACAGACTTTTTCCACTCGAAGCGAAAATCAGAGAAGTTCTCACCGCACAACAAACGCTAACCAAGTCATATGAGCTCGGGTTGATTTCGCTCGGCACATATCAGCAAGGGATGGCGGCCCTGGAACGGGAGCTTGAAAGAATAACTCGTGGCACACAGGAAGTCGGAATAACTACTGAGATGACACTCCAGAGGGCCGAAAGGTCTCTGGTTGGACTGGTTTCGATGGCCCCTCGAGTGGAGAGAGCATACACTTCTGGCTTTCAGAAAATCAGAAGGGAAATCGAAAGAAATATCGAGGCCATCACTGAGTTTCTGTATCAATCGGAAAGCATTCTGTCCAGGCTGGACGGGGTCTTCGCTCAGATACATACGAACGAAGAGATTCGGATTGAGAACGAATACAAAAAGCGGTTAGAGCAGATTCAAAAGTCGACGATGAGTGAAGAGGAAAAGCAGAAGGCTATCCAGGCCCTTGAGGCAGAGTATGAGATTCAGCGGACCGCCGCCAGACGAAAAGCTGCGAAAGAAGAAAAGGCAGTGGCTATCTTCAGCTCCATCATTGAGACGGCCCGGGCTGTGACGGAAGCACTACCGAATCTCTTTCTGGCCGCTGTGGTAGCTGCTATCGGTGCGGCAAGGACAGCCTTCATCGCCGCTCAGCCTATCCCTCTGGCTCAAGGTGCGATATTCGAAAAGCCGACCAGACTGTTAGCCGAAACAGGGCGGGAGTATCTGGTAGGAGAGGCGGGCAGAGAAATTCTAGGATCGGAAAAGATGATTCGGGATATAGTGCGGCAGGAAACAGGGACACGAGAAATTCGGATCACTATTCCGCTGGTCTTGGAAGTGGGCCAGACAACACTGATGAAGGAAATCGTCCAGAAGGTGAAACTGGCGACGAGAACTGGAGAGATAAGACTTGATACGTCCAGGGCAATCATATAGGAGAGGCGAGAATGAAACTCAAGATCTGGAGAAATAGGCTTTTCGGCGAGAGTGAGGTTCTCGGTTTCTCCAGCCAGAGAGAAAACTATCCAGCAATCAATGCGGCCTCAACTTCTCCGACACAAAAATGGCGGACCTCTGGTGTGTCGGCGGAATGGATTAGTTTCGATCTTGGCGGCCCGATTGCTGTTTCTGCCCTCGGGATTTTCGGATCTAATCTGACAGCTGAGGCTCAGGTCAAGCTTTTTCTTTCCGCCAATTCAGATTTTTCAGAAGCAACGGAACTCACCTTTTCTGGAAGCCAGGTAGTGGAAAAACTCTGTGCCCTCGGAGCGGTATATCAAAAAAGATATGCGAAGGTTCAGATTACAGATGCGGCTAATTCTGACGGCTTTCTGGAGATAGGCTCTATCTGGCTGGCGGGCCTGGACCTGGAACTTCAGCCTACAGAATTTTCGGAAAAAGAAATTGTGAAGGACATATACAACGAAAGCTATGACGCTGTAGGTTTCTATTTCCGTCGGCCATCACTTCGGAGCTGGACAGTATCGGCCAGGATTACAAGTTCGGGCGACCTGACAGCCCTTCAGTCGATAATCTCAGAAAATACAACCTCAACGCCTTTCTATCTTGCCTCTGATGATGACACACAAATCCTTGGACAGCCTATCACTACCTTTTCGAGATTCGTCGAATCGCCAGAGATTAATTTCGTCTATGTGAATTACTGGTCAGTGTCAGCTGAGCTACAGGAGACGAGATGAGCCAGTTAAAGCTCCCGCCATCTAATCTGACAGCGACAGCTACGAGCCCTAATAGCATTCGCCTGGACTGGCAAAATAATGGCGATTATTTCCGGATTGATATTTTCCAAAGCGTTGGGACATCATCTTTCACATTTCTGGTATCTCTCGATGGGACTGACGTATCGCACGAGATACGTTCTCTTGTGCCGAATACGTCTTATGGATTTCAGCTCAAGGCGGTCTATTTCGATATGACCGAGTCGGAGATAGTCGGGCCTGTCTGGGCTACGACTCCGCCGCCGCTTAGCCCGCCTCAGTCGATACAGGCAGTGGCTCACGGTTCATGTATTGACCTTACCTGGCAGTCGGTCTCTCTCCAAGCTGATTGTATTGAGATACACAGGGACTCCGGTTCCGGTTTTTCTCTTCTGGCGACAACCTGGGCGAATGAAGAATTTTTCCGAGATGAGACGGCTAATGCCGCTCAGGACTATAGCTACAAACTCCGTGTCAAACAGGGCGAGGTCTATTCAGATTTTTCTGATATAATTGCTGTTTCTCAATTTGGTGTGCCCGATGCGCCAACTGCTGGTTCTCGGCTCCAGGCGTTTTCCGATGCGGTCATCATCGGCTGGCAAGCTCCGGTGTCTGGAGCGCCGGTAGCCGGATATATTATTTCCGATGCCGCCGATACTGAAATAGTTAGAGTTCCGAAAGAGCTTACATCAGCCTATATCTCCGGTCTCACGCCAGATACAAACTACCTGTTAAAAGTGAAGGCCTACAACGGGGCCGGACAGAGTTCCGCTCTGGAGATATCGGCCAGCACGGCTGATTGGTATGCGGAAAAGAAAATTGATTATCTTTCTAGGAATTCTAAGCTCCGGCTTGTTTTCGCTTTTCTCGTCGAAGTTGGAAGCTCAACATATTGCTGGACGTCAGAAAGACACTCAGCTTTCGATTCTTACATCTGCTATCATGGGACACTCGGAGTGGAAAATTTCTCATACCGAAAAAACATTCAGCCCTTCTATCAGCCAGGCCTGGTTGGTAGCTCTGGTGAGGTTGTGATTTTCAATACGCGGGATGGAGAAGGCGGAGTTTTCGATACGCTTGTCAGCTCGACTGATTTTCTCGGGGCGAAGTGCCGGCTCGTTTTCGGGGATAGAAATTTTTCAGGAGTGGATGAATTTCTTGCTTTCTCAGGCGGAGTCATAAGCTCGGTCAAGTTGACTCCAGAAGAGCTCCGGTTCTCTTTCCTTGACCCGTTTTCTTGTCTCGATAGCCCGATAGAGCTTGAGAAAAATCCGGATGACGAATACATTCCGATTGCCTATGGCTACAACTGGACGACGGGCCATGTGAAAGACGCGGCAAAAAAGAAAGTATGTTTCGTCGCTCATCCTGTCCAGGACATTCTGTCTGTCCAGAAAAACGGAGTCGAAGTAAGTCCTGATGACTGGCGGAAAAATCTTTCCGATGGTTCTGTGGTTTTCAGTTCGGCTGTAGAATTGATTGAAAATGATATCATCACAGCTTATGTGGCCGGAAAAAGAAACGCGGCCCTGGAGCTTGTGAATTCTCCGGCCGATATCATCGTTGACCTTGTCGGGGAAAACCTTCATCTTTTCGATACTGCCTATCTCGCAGAGTTCAAAAGGACTGCCGGAGTTCTTTCCTTCTGTGTCGACTATCCGGAGACGTCCCTTGAGATAATCAAGCGAATTCTCTGCTCTTCACAGGCGGGAATTTATACCGCGGGCGACAGAGCCAGAATAAAGAGCTGGGCGATAAAAACTACCGGCCTGAATTTTTCATTCTCAGAGATAGAGAAAATCACGACAGAAAAAAAATCAGAAGACCAGATATACCAGGTCAAGATAGGATATTCTCAGAATAGCGATATCTCTGAAGAGGAGAAAAAGATATATACCTTCGGTTCGAACCCCCGCGTTGGGGAAAAAATAGAATTGGCGATATATGGGAACGAGGTGGGGGCTGATACTTTGGCAGCCGCCATCGGGGACTATGCGGAGAAAATCGAAGTCGGTCTTGAGCTGCCGTTCTTAGTTCTGGCGCTCGAGCCGCTCGAGGTGATTACTACTCCGGCCGGTAATCTAATGGTCGAGAAGATAGAAAACAATCTGCGGGAGAATGCCTCAACTATCGCTGGGAGAAAACAATGAAATATGCTTCTGAAAAAGACGTCTTTGGTTTTCTGAAAAAGCTAAAAAAAGAGCTAATTTTACAAATGTCGACAGGGAGCGGGGGTTCTGGTTCTGGGAGCGGGGGTTCTGGTTCTGGTGATATGTTGAAGTCTGTTTACGACAAAGACAAAGACGGCATTGTAGATAACGCCGAAAGGCTCGGTGGCAAAACCGAGGGCCAACTAGACGTTGACAAGGTTGACGGGCATCACGCCTCTGATTTTGCTACGGCTAATCACTCCCATCCCGGGATGGGGGATATGCTGAAGTCTGTCTACGACAAGGACAACGACGGCGTCGTGGACAACTCAGAAAAGATTGATGGGCGGACTATCTATGTTTCAGACAGTGCGCCGACTCCTGATGACGGTCAGGACGGCGACATCTGGCTTGAGTATTAGGAGGAGCTATGGCTTGGTATGAAGGCACCATGACGAACGCTGCTGGGCAACTGGTTAGTATTCTGGACGCCAAACTACCATTGAATTCCTGCTGGGAAATCGTGGATACACCCAATACAAATGAACGGGTATATGGACACAAAACCAATGGCACGAGAGATTTTTGCGTCTATGTGATGGACAACCAGGCCGATTATGCGACAGTTGAGTTGTGGGATGACTGGGATGCGGTAAATCATCAAGGTATTGGAAACTCCATAATAGCCGTTGGTACTGGTAATACCTTAAGAATAAGAAAAACTGCCGGTGCTTGGGGGTTGCGGCTTACGGATAATTGTTTTGTTTTCATTAACAGGGCAAGTGGTTGGGCGTATTATATCGGCCAAACAAAGCGGTTTGACACGAACCGCAATCAGCCGATTATTGTGGCACATACATCTTACACGAGCGGGACATATTATAAACAAAACCCGCTGGGTGGAATAAATGGCCTTTCCACTACTTGGGGAAGCATCGGTATTTTCTGGGGCGTCCTTTATGATAGTGCCGGCGGAGTTGCTAAGAGTTGTTATCCGGCTGGGGCTACAACGAGTTTTAGTTCTTCACATACCACGCAGAATTATGGCTGGTGGGAACTAAAGACTACGGCGGGAACATACTATGTCATAGAATCACCAGTTCAGGATTATGGGGCCCCATACCTTACTT
>Ga0209508_1001560_pt1:0-15000 | contig 17444 bp, 20 predicted proteins | sample AD_UKC129_MetaG_FD_184427 | JGI IMG/M metagenome (GOLD analysis project Ga0209508, IMG submission 184427) | Active sludge microbial communities of municipal wastewater-treating anaerobic digesters from Canada - AD_UKC129_MetaG (SPAdes) (version 2) | ecosystem: Engineered > Bioreactor >... | reverse complement strand
TCCCCCCCTCATATTCCACTAAAACCTTTTTTTGCTTCAATGATGGAATAATTTTATAAAATATTTATAGAATATAATTCAAATCTAAACTTCGAAGGGAAAATTGGGACAACGGGGATTATCCATGTTAAAACAGTTACAAGAAGAGATTCTAAAATTAAAAGAAGATAAAAATGCTATAATATTAGCTCATAATTACCAGACAAAGGAAATACATGAAATAGCAGATTTCTCAGGCGACTCGCTAGAATTATGCATGAAAGCTTCAAAAATCAAAGACAAACACATAATAGTATTCTGTGGTGTTGACTTCATGGCAGAAACAGCCTACATCCTAAACCCCGACAAGAAGATACTAATCCCAGACATAGAAGCTGAATGTCCAATGGCACACATGCTCACCCTAAAAGAACTTAAAAAAGCCAAAAAGAAACATCCAGACGCCGCAGTAGTACTATATGTTAACACCCTAGCCGAAGCAAAGGCCGAAGCAGACATAATATGCACCTCAGCAAACGCAGTCCAAGTAATTGAAAGCCTAAAAGAAGATAAAATATTATTCGGACCAGACGAAAACCTAGCATGGCACGTCTCGCAACACACTGACAGAGAGATCATCCCAATCCCAGAAGACGGCCACTGTTATGTCCACAAAATGTTCGCACCAAAACATATCAAATCACTAAAAAAAGAATATCCAAACGCAGAAGTACTCATACACCCAGAATGCGACCCAGAAGTTCAAATGTTAGCCGATAAAATATTAAGCACAGGTGGGATGCTGAAAAGGGTTGGTGAATCCCCAAATACAGATTTCATCATAGGAACAGAATGCGACATGACCACCAGGATCAAAATGGAATTCCCAGACAAAAACCCCATACCCCTCTTTAAGGATGCCATCTGCGAACCCATGAAATTACACACACTCCCAAAAGTGAAAAAATCACTACTAAAAGAAAAATACACAGTCAAAGTCCCAGATAAAATAGCAAGAAAAGCTAAAAAGGCTGTGGAAAGAATGATAGAAGTCTCAAAATAACATTCAAACCTTCACAAGCCTATAATCACGGGATCCGAGGCCGATCTCCTCAGCATATACAAGCTGATACCCTGAATCTACCATCTCCCAGACACCCCTAAACTTATCGGCTCCCAACTCAAAATTCTTCTCAAGTATAGAATCCCTAAGGCCAATTTGCCTATTCACAAGATCATAACTTGCAGAATCTATAGCAACAGGATCCTTCGACGCCAAAATCCCTATATCAGGTACGATAGGATGATCACTCCATGGCACACAATCACAATCCGGCGTTATATTTGTAAGGAAATTAAAGTATAAAACTTTGCCCTTCTTGCCCTTAACAGCGCCAAGAGAATACTCCATCATCCTTTCAATGAATATTGGCACGTCTTCTTCCCAATTAAGATCATAAACTTCATTTGGGCAAGAATCCATACAATTCATACAAGCTATACAAAGATCATAATCTATCTCCACACCTTCTTCGCCGAGTCTAAGAGCCCCTACAGGACATCCATCAACACAGACACCGCAAATGTTACAATCACCTTCTATTATGGGCTTCGCGCATTCGTGCTGTTCTAGTTTCCCATCTATTGTCGCGCAACCCATTGCAAGGTTTTTAAGAGCCCCTCCAAAACCGCTCATCCCATGACCTTTAAAATGTGATACAACAACCATCCCAGAAGCATCATAAATATCCCCAGCTATCTTCACCACATCAAAATGCTTCTGATTCACCTCCACAAGCCTCTCATTCCCACCATGGAGTCCATCCGCAATTATAACTGGCGCTCCGACAACAGCATAATCAAAACCATTCAATATTGCAGTTACAATATGATCCACAGAATCATGCCTCGAACCATAATACAATGTGTTCGTATCTGTCAGAAAAACCTTCTGGACACTCTCCTTAACCTTATCAACAATATATCTTAAAAGCACAGGGCTTACAAAAGAATCGTTACCCCTTTCACCAAAATGGACTTTCACAGCCACAACATCATCCTCTGAAAACATTCCATGAGCTATCTCGTCAAAAAGTTTCATTATCTTATTCCCCTTATTCTCATCAGCCGATCTAGCTCTTAAATCCGCGAAATAAACCTTCGAAACCATAATCACCACCATATCATCTTTTCACAATCCCCCAAAATATTATAATATGAAAAAGAGGAATATAAGCTACTGGGGGTGGATGTCAAATGGATAACCATGAAATAATAAAACTTTTAAACTTGGATTTTAAAGGCGAACTTGAAGCTACAATGCTATACACCTACAACGCCTTTGTAATAGACGACTGTGAAATAAGTAGGTTGATAGAAGGCGCTGCAGCCGACGAAATGAGGCACATGTGGTGGCTCGCAGACCTAATAACAAAAAGAGGCGGTAAACCCCTAATGGAAACAGAAAAGATAAAATACATGGAAGAAGACGTGGGAGAAGCCCTCAAAATACAAATACAAAAAGAAACAAATGGAATAGAAAAATACGAGGAACATATAAAGTTAATAGATGACGAAGAGGTTGTCGGCGTCCTGAAACACATAGTTGAAGAAGAAAAAAGACACAGAAAAGAATTCAGAGAAAAACTAGAAAAATTATAATAATCTAATGTTCTCAAGTATTTTCTCCTTTATGATTTCACGCGTCCTCTCCGATATCTTAAACGGCCCCCTCGGCCTCATATAACCAAAATATGGATCTTCGAATATTTCGCCGTTAAGTTCAACTTTATGATCATATCTTGGGATGAAATGGCAATGAAGCCATGGTGAAAGAGTATTATCCCGGTAAAATTGGTTCATCAAGAAACCCCAATTGAACAATGTAGCACCAAAGGCCTTTTTAACAGCATTCTCCAATTCTATGACGATAAGGCGGAATTCACTCCATTCCTCCTCCTTCACATTCCTTAGGAATTCCTCCCTCCTTTTCAAGGCAACTACACAAGTTCCAAGATTTCCCTGATTCGGGGCCAAAAACACAACCCAATAATCCTTCTCATAAAGATAATCACCAAAATTATACCTTTCATCCATCATTAAACCCCAAAAAAATTTTTAGTTTTCATCAAGTAAGCTTGAAAGGTAAACTGCCATTTCTATCTCTTCCCTTGCTATGAAATCTTCAAGGCGAATCTTCGCCTCATCCGATCCAAGAGGATAATACCCACTTTCATAGTAAACCGTTACTAGTAACTTGCCATCACGAATCTCAGTCTCTTCTTCAAGTTTCCGGGCTAGTTTTTCCATTAGATCTTCTTCAAGTCCCCAGACAAGATATTTTATATAATTCAAGGACTTTTCATCATCAAATCCGAAGTCGACAATTTTAACCTTCAAAGGCCACCCCCCAGCGTGTAGAGTTCTAGAAACTCTTTAAGTTCATCCTCGATCTTTTCAAGTTCATTAACACCAAGATGCCCACAGATAGAATCATAAATTATGGTCCTCGAATTTTTAATCCCCTCTGAAAGTGGTATGGTATCAGAATCTGGTGGAAAATACTGATCCTGGTTTATACCAACAATTAGAGTATCTGCCCTAACATTTTCTAGTTGATCTTCTAGGTTGAATTCCATGGCAGCATTGTTTCTCCAGATAATATCATTTGCATCAAGTTCCATACCCTCTTCCCCAGCCTTTATCATAGCATCCCTAAGCTGCCTATTATCTAGTCTATTATAATATTCTCTTGAATACCCATAAAAATACATAAACATTGAAGCAAGACACATACACCTAGGATCTTCTTTATATACTCCACTTTTATAGGCTGGGTCTGTTTTGATGATCTGGTTTATATATTCAAAAATGGCATAATTGAGGCCCCTAACCTTAAAGGTTGTAACAAGCAACACAAGAAAATCCATGAAATCTGGATAAGACACGGCCCATTGTAGCGCCTGGAAACCGCCCATGGACGCGCCGATAACACCCTTAAGTTTCCGTATCCTGAATCTTTCCCTGATAAACTTGTAATGGAAATTAACCATATCACTAATAGTATATTTTGGAAATTTGACACCAAGGCCTGTTGTTGATGGTGAAGCAGATCCTGGGGATCCTAGAGAAGTTGGGGCTATTATAAAAAACCCATTTAAGGGTTTGCCTTCTCCTGTCAGGGGGTTTAATCGTTTTACTGAGGAGTAGTCTCCGCTCCATCCATGAATATGTAGAATTGCATTGTTGATGAAACCATCCGAATCAACTCTTGGAACCCCTATACACGTATATTCTATCCTAAGATCTTTTAGGGTTTCTCCAGATTCAAAGGTGAACTCTGAAAGGGTGAAATATGAAGATTTCATTTTAGCTCCTCATCATCCTTGTAAAGGTGTATGGTTTTAACTGGACAATTTTCCATGGCATCTCTGCTACATATGGGGTCTTCCATTTCCAGTTTTTGCAAGTCTGAAATTTCAACCCCTTTTATTGATGAGAGCTCATCCTCGGCAAATTCAAAAAGTTCCGGGCAAAGATCAATGCAAGTACCACAAGAAATACACATTGTACGATCAAGTTCTAAACGATACATCAAAGTCCCCCTCCATAAGCCGTGTCTTGAAATAATATTATCCACAGGATAATAAAACATACATACCTATGGTGGTGTTATTCAATGTTAACTAGAGGAGAAGCCAAGGAATTACAAGACAAGTTAATAATCATATACAAGTTTATCTCCCACCAGAAACATCTAAAGGGCTTATTTGGTTACAGGCCGCCGATGGTGTCAAATCTTGTGGAAAAACTCCTTAAAACCCCCGGATCTGATGAGATCCTAAGGGAGGCTATAATGGAATTAGAGACTATTATAAATCCAGAAGCCCAGAGATCGGATGAATTTTTCTATCATATCATAAACCGGGAAGACGTTGAATTCATAGCCAAAAAGTATGGTATGAAGGATTCCTGGGATCTTAAAAGACTTAAAATTGAGAAAATCCTCAAAAGGATCTGATAGAGTCGATGAAACCGCCTATAACATCCTTTGCAGATTCCAAAAGTGGACTTTTAACCCTTTTAACCTTAAGGTTCTTCAATCTCCTTATCCTGAAATATAATGGTGGGTGGGGATCCCAGAAAAGCCATGAGAATATCCTATCCAAACCACTTTCAAAACGCAGCCTCCCATACCCTATCTTCTGCAATGCCATCGCAAGCTTATCAGGTTTACCTATGACAATAGCAGATAAAAGATCGGCCCGAGCCTCGAAAAACTTCGCGACAAAAAATATCAACCAAAAGATGAAGATGATATAAACTAGAGGTGCCATGACAACAATTGGCAAAAGCACAGTCAACCTTAACATGAACTCTCCAAAGATTATGCTGAAAAGTATAATAGGATCCCGGCCAATAAGATGGGCTAATTCATGGCCTATAACACTAAGCAACTCTTCATCATCCAAACGGGTTAAAAGACCAGTTGTTAAGAGTATAAGACCCCTATTGGGGCTGGGTCCTGTGGCAGCGGCGTTAGGGAGCATTGTATTGGAAACAACTACCTTTGGTGTGGGTATCCCGAACTTGGAAGCGGCAGATTTAACAAGACCATGAACATTGATGACTTTAGACTTTTCATTCAATGGAGTGCACTTAAACCCATACCTTGCAAGGATCTCCCTGCCAAGCTCGCAACTAGGCGACTGGCCCAATGCAAGAGACTTGTCATAAATCTCCTTTTTTATATCAACTATAAAATCTCCTAGAACTTTCCTGAAAAATTTAAAGTCCCTACCTGGTAACTGATACATGAGTATATGGACAAGAGGGTTCTGGGGAGTTATCTGCCACTCACCCATGAGTGAATAGATTTTATCTGCTAACAAGATGATGGCAAATTGCATAAGGAAAATTACAACAACAGCATAGAATCCCATTAAAATAAACAATATAACATTAATAGTGAGGAAAACGATGAAAAGAACTAGCAGATTGCTGCCAAAAAGCACCTTGGATGCTCTTTTTGCTAATGAAGATGGTTTTTCAGGGATTATATCCTGTCCTTCAACCCATGCAAAATATAGAGTGCTTTTCCTTAACTCATCCTCAAATAATCTTATAATGAAGAATATATCATCATATAATCTCTCAATCTTCTCTTCCAAGTTAGGAGGATAACTCAAAGTTATCTTAATCGTCTCCCCAACCTTCACCTCACCAGAAATAACTCCACCAGGATCCTCTAAACTGAAAATCAGCCTATCATACACTATCTTAGCATCCCGAAAATCGGCAGATAAATACTTAAGGATAAAATCCAGAAGATCCACATAATATGCAGGCGCCACCTCAGTCTTGATAAAAAATTCCTTCAACATTCTAATACCCAAAAAAACTTATAACTATAATATATTCCACCAACACCTATAAAGGGATAGAGAAAATGAACACAAGATTCAAAACTCTAGAGAACCCCTCACCCAACGAAAGCTATAAACTAATAAATGAGGGTCTACGTAAAAAAGCCATGATAATGCTATTCTCATGCTGCAAAGTCCAATACCATGGCCGAGCCAAGAGCAGACTAGGCCCTGGGGAAAGACTCATAATAATAAAACCAGACGGCTCATTTTTAATACACCAGGACAGGAAAGTTGACCCAGTCAACTGGCAACCTCCAGGATCCAAAACAAAAATAAAAAGAGAAAATGGAAAAATCCTACTCGAAAGTAAAAGGAGAAAACCCCCAGAAAAACTCACAGTAGAAATAGAAAGGATACACACCCTATCATACCATCTCGCCCGTGACGCCCATGAACTAGAAGTAGCAGGCCATGAAGAAGATATGCGCCAGCTCATACTAGAATCGCCAGATATCATAGAAAAAGGATTCAGACCCACAACAAGTGAATATCCAACATCAAATGGATTCATAGACATCCTAGGCAAAGACAAGAACGGATCATTAATGATACTCGAATTAAAAAGTAGAAGAGCGGGTTTAAATGCGGTGAGACAACTTAAAAGATACCTAAAAGATTTCAAGGACGATAAACATGGTGTGAGAGGAGTTCTAGTCGCCCCATCAATAACACACGACGCAAAAGAACTACTAGAAAAAGAAGGACTAGAATTTAAAAGCCTAAAACCACCACAAGAACTGAAAAAAGACCATAAAATAACACTTGACAAATTCATATCTTCTCAATAGTCTCTGCAAGTTGCCTGAGACTCCTAACCTCCTTTACAATAGCACCAGCATCCATATAATATGAAACACAACTGTCAACAACATCCCACTTCTTCTTATCCTCAGGATTCAAAATCAAAACCTTACGACAACGTTGACAAATCTCCTCAAGAACCATAGCACTCATCGGAACACCACCTTCACGCGGCCCGGCCCAATCACGACAATCACTCAATATTATAACATAAGAACGCTGGGGGAAAACAACCTTATCCCTAAAATCCTTAAAAGCAGTATACATGTTAGATATACCATGAAGCATCATATTCTGCTGCCTGGAAACCCGCAGATTCCTAAAAGCAGCCATAAGATCATCCTTCTGCAAGGCCTTGGTTGTCTCAACAATCTTATTATCAAAGTCGAAAAAACGCGAATTATAAAATGTGTGCTGGGCCGCATAGACTATGCAAAAAAACCAGTTACTTATCCAGTCACAAGATCCGCTAACATCACAAAGGAAAATATGCTGACTCTTTTTAACTGAAGGCCTTTTATTAACAAGTTCGATGAGCGCGCCACCATATTTAAGATTCTTGCGGATACTCCTACGTATGTCAGGCCGACCCATCCTTGAACCTTTAAATCTTCTAGATCGTCTATTGGCGATTTTAAGGCCAAGTTTCTTGCATAATTCAAATAGTCTAGTATCAAAGAAATCTAGGCTGCTAACATCTCTTTCAAGTAGCGATCTTTCATCATGGTCAAGATCGATAAGATCTTCAATTGGGGGCTGAAAGTCCATCTCCTCTTCAATTAGGACCATTTCCTTTGGGTTTTCAACTTTTATCTTTGATTCCTTCCTATCTTTTAACTTTGTCTCTTCTACTTCCTCTTTTTCTGTTCCATGGAAGACTTCATCGAAAGCTTCTTCAAAAACTTCTAATTGTCTTTTATCCTTCACATAAACAGATGCAAGAGCCCATTTAAGATGGGATCCCCCCTTGAAAATGTCATATACTGAATAGGCTAGTTTTGTGCTCCTTATGCTGACTGGGATCCCTTTTTTTCTGAGAACTTGAGAAAGCTCCAATATTTTCATGGAAATTCAACCCCATTTTTTAGATACTACTGCTTTCAAAGCTAATAACTGAGGTGTTATTATAATGTCTATTCTGAGAATATAAAAAAAGATCTTTATATTGGGTGAATCTCATAGAGGTGGAAATCCGAAAATCCACGCTAGAGGCGTATAATATTGCATTTAAGGACATTTCATGCCCTTCTTGGTCGCTAATTTTCCAGACATTATACCGCAGCGCCAAAGCATAAATATTCCGAATGATAACCCATCTTCGGTAACAAAACGCCTTTTATAAACCCGAAGAATGGGAATTCTACTGTTGCCCTTTCCATCTGTATTCTTCTCAAAATAATGGGGATCAATATAAAAAAAATATACCTCAAATATAATATGTTAAAAATAGATTTTATTGGGGAGGATAAAAAAAGTGATAGAAGTAGAGGGAATGATGAGTAAAGAGAGTCCAATAATGATAGTGTTTGATGGTAAATTTCTTGAATTTTTTTTCCGATCCGGAATGAAATTCAAACACACAAAATATCCTATAAAATGGATTAAAAATTTAGAAATAACAGAAGATGGGGGAATGCGGACTTTAAGATATACCATGAATTTTTTAGCTCCGGTTGGGTTTTTCCCATTTGAAAGTGGCGGTGAAAACCTTGATGAACTAGTAGACGCAGTTAATACCGCAACTGACACATTCTAGAGCCGAAAGTCGTAAATTTAGCGCATAAGATTTCAATGAAAGAAAAATCCTACATGAACCCAAAAAAAGTCCCCCACAACCTTTTTTCCGAAAAAACTTTGGCCACACAAACCCCCCTAATAGAATAAAAAAAGGATGGCCATTAAATACTTTCTTGCGCCTTATAAGATCCACCATCTTTTAAAACTTTTCAGTCGCTAAAAGAAGGCTCCATCCGATAAGGGCGAAGAAGAAATCACTATTGTATCAACATTCTATTTTTTTCATTGGGAAATATAGTGGAACTGACTGTTAAAATAAAGTCTATGATAGTTTAACCTATGCAATTTTATCTGATTCATTGAGATTTAAATCCATAGCCTTCTTTTTATCATGTTGATTTTTGAACACCACCCCAATGGTGTCTTCGAATGTTTTACGGTTGATCCTTTCAATTCCAAGAACCATTAACGTTTTAACCCAGTCTACCGTGGCCCTTATAGATGGTTTTTTCATCACATCCAACTTCCTTATCTCATGGATAACCCCAACAACCTCTTTTATAAGTTTTGGGGGTGCCGAGGGCACCTGCCTCTTAACTATTTCCATCTCCTTCTCTGGACTCGGATAATCTATGTAAAGGTAAAGGCAACGGTCCCTTGTCTCGTCAAGGAGGTTCCTCTGAGAATTAGAGGTTAAAAATACCATGAGATCATTCTTCAAATCAAAGGTTCCAAGATCGTTAACAGTGATCTGCTTCTCGCCAAGCGCCTGGAGAAGAAAACTTTCAACCTCCTCATCAGCCTTATCTATCTCATCTATAAGTATAAGAGACGGCCTATCATTTATAAAAGCTGAGAGTAGAGGTCTCTTTATAAAAAACTCTTCTCTGAAAACATCCTCATCAACACCACTTATCCTAGCCTTCTCAAGTGTTAAAAGCTGCTTCTGATAGTTCCACTCACCAACAATCTGCTCAAAGGTTATACCCTCATAACATTGAATCCGGAAAAAATCCAAGCCAAATGCACTAGCAACCTTCTTTGCAAGTTCTGTCTTACCTGTTCCAGGAGGCCCCTCCACTAGGACCGGCTTTTTCAAAGTAGAGGCTAAAAAGACAACTGTGAGTATATTATCATCAGCTATGTAACCTTCCCTTCTCAAAGACTCCCTTATCTTTTCCATTTCATTATAAAGATTCATGATAAAAACCCATACAATTTCTCTCAAAACTCCTTTATCTTATTAACCCTTTATATAATTTCATAAAAGTAACACTCCACATACAAAAAGGTTGAGAAAGGCCTCCCAAAAGCCGCAAAAATATAAAAAATTGACCCAACATTAAAACTCATAAAGTGTTTAAAGTCAACCACCTCTCCTGAAGGGAAGGGACTTGCAAATGAATCATCATAAAAAACATTCAACCTTAAATCAAGCCGGTTGACAACAGCCCCCCTAATCTGCCGAACCAGCTCAGCAAAACTTTTTACAGGGATCATAACCTCCATGCAACTGTTTTCTCCCCCACAAAGAAGCGCCCTAAGAGGGGTCTTCCTCTAAAAAGAGAATGTGTATGCATTCATAAGCTTAACGGAGGTGGAAAGCCCGCTTTCCCCCTATACTCTCAGATAGGGGTCTCCAGCAGGCGTTAAAGATGAAGATTGGAATATGTCAAATGAAAGTTGCAGATGACAAAAATAGGAACCTTAAAAAAGCCGCTGAGATGATCAGAAAACTCTCAAATCAAGGATCAGAGATTATAATACTCCCAGAAATGTTTAACTGCCCCTACGAAGATACTAAATTCAGAGAATACGCCGAGACCGCGAATGGCCCCACAATAACCAGTTTGAGGGAAATAGCATCAGAACTTAAAGTCCATATCATAGCAGGGTCAATACCAGAAAAAACAGAAAAAGGAATATACAACACATCCTTCACCATAAACCCAAAGGGGAAAATAATAGGAAGACACCGTAAAATCCACTTATTCGATATCAACATCCCAGGCAAGATAACATTCAAAGAATCAGATACACTACTACCAGGTGAAAGGCCCACAATAGTCAAGATAAACAAAATAAAAGTAGGGATAGGCATATGCTATGATATAAGATTCCCAGAACTTTCAAGGATAATGACACTCAAAGGAGCCCAAATACTCGCATTCCCAGGAGCCTTCAGCACTGTAACGGGTCCGGCCCATTGGAAAACACTAATAAGGGCAAGGGCAATAGACAACCAAGTTTTTGTAGTCGCTGTATCCCCAGCACGCAACATACAAGCAGAATATATAGCCTATGGCCATTCAATGATAGCAGACCCTTGGGGGTCTATAATATATGAGGCGGGTGCAGATGAAACCATAAAAACCTTGGAAATAGACCCCTCACAGATAAAAAAGATAAGAGAAAGATTACCAGTGCTGGAAAACAGACGCCCCCAACTCTACCAAAAATACCTCTAATTAGAACCACACATTAGTGAAGGAAGATTCTACGTTTGTATTTTTCTTAATGCTTGATTAGCGGCCTTTTTAAATTCTTTATCGCCTTTTCTTCTCGCTTTTTTTATTGGTTCAACCGCCCTTTCATCTTTCAAGTCGCCGAGTGATCTTACAGCCGCAAGCCTCACACCCCAATCTTCGTCTTCAAGGGCCATTATAAGAGGTTCAACAGCTTTATCATCTCCTAATTCACCAAGTGCTCGTGCAGCGAATTTTCTAACACCCCAGTCTTCGTCTTTAAGGGCCCTGATAAAATAATCAGTGATAGTCGGATCTCCAATCTTCTTAAGCGCAAAGGTCGCATACCTCCTTATAGGCCCCTTTCCCTCTTCTAATATTCTAATAAGCCTTTTAATGGATATTTCGTCAAATTCGGCCAATTTTTCAGCTGCAGCGAACCTTACAATATGACTTTCATCTTCAAGAAGGTCTGCAAGAGCATCCACAGATTCAAGTGTCCGTGGAAGTTTATTAATCATAATAATCTTTTCTCCAGATTTCTCATTAACCATGAAAATCTCACCACCTTCCAAAGAATCCACTTCTATCAAGAAAAAACCTACTCGTCTACCTTTACTTTTTTTAGGATTATCTAAAGGATCAATTATATAAGTTTTATATGAAATCTTTTATTATCATCCCCATAATTTAGGTGCCGGCTTATAAAAGCTTAAAATTGGCTAAACACACAATGCTCACTAAAATATAAAAGTAAGATTACATATTGTATATAGGGGAGAATAAATGTCACGCAAACATCTAGTATATCTTTTGCTCGCCGGCTTTCTCATAGCCATTATACTAATATCGAACTTTAAATTCCCAGCAGGAAATACTGGGCCCAAAACTTTTTCAAGGGATAATATTACCTTTATTTACCCTGGTGATTGGGAAGAGGCACCTTCGATCACTTATCCGAGTGGCTGGACGAAAAGTAATGTTACAAATCTTTCAGAAGAACTAGGGAAGATGTTAAATTATTCAATGTTCAGTTTGCGTGATAGTAATGATAAAGACACGCGTTTTGGTGTATTAGATGTTGGATCTGCAAATTCTCTAGAAGAAATTGTCAATTCCTATAAGTTTGCTAAAACATACTATAAGCCAGTAACTGGATTATTAATAGTCCATGAAGGTGCCAAGATAAATTCTGAAAATCCCTTAACTATAAATGGACTGAGAGCATATCAGATAATCTCAACATCACACAGCGGTAAATACAAGTATAAGGTTATCTTCATCGAAAAAATACCAGGACAACAATACTACCAACTAGTATTCAGTTGTAAAATCCAAAAATTTGACCAGGAAAAAAAGAATTTCGATCTAATACTAAATAGTTTCAAAATCAACTAAAAACTGATAAACTTTAGAAAAAAAACTGCAAAATGTGGCCTTAGCAACATTTAAACTCCCCCATAGAACATTTTTGCGATATTCTTCTCTACATGGAATACTCCTCAATTTTACCCATAATTATTAGGGGGGTTGATAATATCGGCGCCTTCAAGATATCAGCGGACATAGAAATTTGCGACTTGGCACTTTTAATCGAAAATACAATGATAATCGCAGACCTACACCTAGGATACGAACAATACCTCAACCAAAAGGGCTTCATGATACCCAGCCTCCAATTCAAAAAGATAATAAACAGAATAGGTAAAATCAAAGAATCTTCAGGAGCAGATAATATCATAATAAACGGCGACCTAAAACACGAATTCGGCAAAGTCACTCGCCAAGAAGACAGAGAACTTAAAAAACTTATAGACTATCTCAAGGAAAACTTCAAGAAAATCACCATCATAAAAGGAAACCACGACCCCATCACACCCTACATATCGCACCTCAAAAACTTCAAAATCCTCAACACTCTAAAAATCCAAGATTCACTAATAACCCACGGCCACTTCATACCAGAAAAAATAAAAACCAACACGATAATAATCGGCCATGAACATCCATGCATAGGCCTTAGGAGTGGAGAAAGGATCGAGAAAATCAAATGCTACCTCAAAGGGCCCTTCAATGATAAAAAATTGGTGGTGATGCCATCATTCAATTTTGTGAGCGAAGGCTCTGACATACTACATGAAGCTATTATTTCACCCTTCCTAAAAAAAGCTAAAATATCACAATTTAGGGTATATGCAGTGGAAAACTTCGAAATATTCGACTTCGGACGGTTAAGTGACATCAGCAATATAATAGAATCCTCCAAGGAAAAGGGATGGTAATGATAAAGAAACAGGAAAAAAAGTACAAATCCAAGCAAATATATGAGATACTCCATCCTTGGGTAAGGGAATGGTTTAAAAAGAAATTCGAAGATTTCACAGAAGCCCAAAAATATGCTATAAAAGAAATACACCAGGGAAAAAACGTGCTGGTATCATCCCCAACCGGCTCAGGCAAAACGCTAACAGCTTTCCTGTCAATAATAAGTGAACTTACCAGACTAGCAGAAAAGGGCGAACTGGAAGATAAAATCTACTGCATCTATGTATCACCCTTAAAGGCCCTTGATAATGACATAGAAAAAAACTTGGACGAACCCCTAAAAGAAATACAAAAAATAGCCGAGGAACATGGTAAAAAACTCGAAATAAGAAAAGCCGTCCGTACAGGTGACACAACACAAAGCGAACGTTCAAGAATGCTCAGAAAACCACCCCATATACTGATAACCACACCAGAAACCCTCTCAATCATACTAGTAGCCCCAAGATTCCGGGAAAAACTCTCCCATGTAAAATATGTTATAGTAGATGAAATACATGCACTAGCAGACAACAAAAGGGGAGCGCACCTCTCATTAAGCCTAGAAAGACTACAACACCTCATAGGATACTTCACAAGGATAGGGCTATCAGCCACAGTAAACCCGCTCGAAAGAATAGCCCGCTTCCTTGTAGGCTACCAGGACAACAAACCCCGCGAATGTCTAATAGTTGACGTAGACTATAGGAAAAAACTAGACCTAAAACTCATATGTCCAGTAGATGACATAGTAGCCGCAGACCCGGAAGAAGTTAACAACGCCATCTATGACATACTCGACGAACTCATTAGCAAACACAAAACCGCCCTAATATTCACTAACACCCGCAGCGGAACCGAAAGCGTGGTCTACAACCTCAAAAGCCGCTTCCCAGAAAAATACTCCGATGATAATATAATGGCCCACCACTCATCCCTCTCAAGAGAACTAAGACTAGAAGCCGAGGACAAACTAAAAAAAGGCAAACTAAAAGCAGTAGTATCCTCAACATCACTAGAACTTGGCATAGACATTGGCTACATTGACCTCGTCATACTCCTAAGCTCCCCAAAATCGGTTTCAAGGGCGCTGCAACGCATAGGAAGAAGCGGCCACCGATTACGCGAAAAATCAAAGGGTCGGATCATAGTAACAGATAGAGACGATCTAGTTGAATGCGCCATGATACTTAAAGATTGTCTTGAAGGCAAAATCGACGAAATAAACATACCAGAAAATTGCCTGGACGTCCTAGCCCAACACATATATGGAATGGCCATAGAAC
>Ga0209508_1001557_pt1 | contig 17463 bp, 14 predicted proteins | sample AD_UKC129_MetaG_FD_184427 | JGI IMG/M metagenome (GOLD analysis project Ga0209508, IMG submission 184427) | Active sludge microbial communities of municipal wastewater-treating anaerobic digesters from Canada - AD_UKC129_MetaG (SPAdes) (version 2) | ecosystem: Engineered > Bioreactor > Anaerobic... | reverse complement strand
TTATTCTTATAATAGTGAGTACAGGCTTCGGTGGTAATAGTGAATCCTGGAGGCACCGGTAAACCGATACGAGTCATTTCTGCTAAGTTCGCTCCCTTACCCCCCAGTAGTAATTTCATTGAGGCGTCACCTTCGCCAAAAAAATAGACGTATTTCTTTTTCATCGCATTTCCTCCCTCTTTCTTTTAATTTGGCTTATAATCGTACTTACCAAATCTTTACTGCTCAAACCAGTTATATCTATTACTTGACAACCTAATTTATCATAAATTCTCTGCGCAAAATCCAGCTCTTCCTTTATCACCTCTTTTTTGGCTTTACTCAACAGGCTATCCAGACCCAGAGCCTTGACTCTTTCTTCCCTCACCCGGGACAAGTAGTCAACATTCATCCGAAGGCCAATAATCGGTTTATCTGGAGAGCAAGCCACTATCTCCTCAAAATTAGGAGGAAGAGGTAGAGCTGGGTCTAACATCAAAAAAGCCGCTTTAATTCCTCTTTCTGCTAACATCAGTATCCCTTCTTCTCGGCGAGGATACCATACCCCTAAAATAATTACATCAGCGTCTTTCAGATTAGAAATGCTGAATCCACTGCTTTCTTTCCAGGCATACTCTAAGGCTTCCATTTTGGGAGACAACTCTTCCTCTAAGCGACGGAAAAGACCAGGTGTTCCTCGAGGCTGACGAGAGCTGACTTTTTTCAATACCTCTACTACCGGCCCCAAAAGGTCTATAGCTAATATTCCTCGATTAAGTGATTCGGCTCGTAAGACCTGAGCTAACTCTTCATTTACCACTGTATAAGCTACCACATCTTTTTGAGGCTGCACTATATCCAAAATACTGTATATTTGCTCCCGGTTACGAATATGGGTAAAGCGCATAATATTGACCCGGGGTAAGTCAAACTGCGAAATGGCAGCCTGCACTACTGACGTCGCAGTCTTACCCGTTCCATCAGAAATTACAAAAATATTGAAATCATCGCTCACTTTATAGGCCGAACTCGACTCTCCCACCTTTATTCTCCCTCTATCACTACCTGAGATAAGTCAGCTAAATCCTCCCACAAGTTTACCACTTTTTTCATCAAATTTAAGCGATTTTCTCTCAAATCTTTTTCTTCACACATTACTAAAACCTGATCGAAAAATTGATTGAGTAAAGGTAAAAGAGAATAAAATATTTCAAAAGCAGCGAGGTAATTTCCCCCCGCTACTGCCTGATTAAAATCTTTCTCCACTTTTTGCAGATTTCTATATAATTTTATTTCTGATTCTTCTTGCAAAAGGTCTTCTCGCAAATTCTCATTCCCAGAAAACCCTTTACTGATATTATTAGCCCGAGTAAAACCGGTAACTATTTCAGATAAAAATGACTTCCTTTCTCTCCTCAATTTTTCCAGAGTCTCTATTTTTTTAAAAGCTTCATAAAGGTCGTCAACAGAGGTGCTCAAAACCGCATTAATCACCGAATAATTAAAGCCGGAGCTCAGAAGACGCAAACGAAGACGATTAAACAGGAATTCTACTACTTCCGTTTTTACCTTTCCATTTCCTTTTCCCAGACCCTGCTTTTCTAAAAGGAAAATATTTCTCTCTACCCAGGGAGATAATGATAGATACCACTGACAATGTAATATTATATTCACGATACCCTGAGCCATTCTCCTCAACCCCCAGGGGTCTTGAGAACCACTGGGAACTCTCCCTAAGGAAAAGCTGGAAACTATATTATCCATTTTGTCCACTAAAGAAAGAATCGTTCCTGCTATCGTACCGGGATAGTTTTCCTCTCCTGGTAGAGGATAATATTGCTCTTCTAAGGCTATGGCCACTTCTTCTTCCTCACCATCTAAAAGAGCATAAACTCTACCCATATAACCTTGTAGCTCAGGAAGCTCCTTTACCATCTCACAGGCTAAATCCACTTTAGATAGATGAGCAGCTTCCTCGGCCCGCTTTATCCTTCCGGAGTCAAAACCCAGCTCTTCTCCCAGGTAACAAGCCAGTTTTTCTAATCGCTCCACTTTTTCTTTCATAGTTCCCAGAGACTCTTGAAAAATAATACCAGAAAGAGCTTCTACTCTATCTCTCAAGGGCTTCTTTCTATCCTCCTCGAAAAAGAAAAGGGCATCTTCTAACCGGGCTTTGAGCACTCGCTCATTTCCTTTTACTATCTTTTCTCCCCCTTCTCGTGGTCGATTCAAAACTATAAAGAAAAAGGGTAATAGTTCTCCCCGGTCATCAACACAAGCAAAATACTTCTGATGATGTTTCATAACTGTAGTAAGTACTCGATGAGGAAGCCTGAGATACTGAAGATCAAACCGACCGGTTATAGCATCAGGATATTCCACTAAAAAATTGACTTCCTGGATTAAACTCTCATCTTTCAGCCAGTGACCACCAACAAGTTTTTCTTCCCGGCTAAGAGATTCCTCAATTTTCTTCCTTCTTTCTTCCTGGTTAACTACCACTTTTGCCTTCAGTAAAGAAGTAAAATACTGAGAAGCCTCTTGCAACTCCACAGGTTCAGGGCTGAGAAAACGATGTCCCCGGGTAAAACGAGAAGATTTTATTCCCGCTATCTCAAAAGCTATTTCTTGGTCTCCCCAGAGGGCACAAACCCAGCGAATGGGACGAATGAATCGAAATTCTCCTTCTCCCCAGAGCATAGAACGGGGAAATTCCAGAGAGGAAATAATCCGAGGAAGCAAAGTAGGTAAAATTTCCTCCACCGGTCTTCCTTCTTCTTTTTTCACTCCAAAAAGATAAACTCCTCTTTCGGTCTCCTTTACCACGATATCAGATAAACCAATACCCTGAGAGCGAGCGAAAGCATGAGCGGGTTCTAAAAATTCTCCCGCTTCAGAAACCCCTACTTTTTTGGCTGGACCTTTAATCTCTTTAAGGACAGGGCTCTGCCTCTCTGCCACCCCCCGGAGATAAACTGTCATCCGCCGGGGAGTCCCTACCACTTTCAACTCCTGGTAATCTATACGAGATTCTCGAAAACCTTGAGCAAATTTAGTTTCCCATTCTTGAAAAATATCGGATATTAAGCTGATAGGCAGCTCTTCCATCCCTATCTCTAACAAAAGGTCTTTTTCTTGCACTATTTATCCTTCCCTTTCCAGCTTAAAATCACTAAAGTAGAGCAACTTTTATTTTGGAAGAAAAAGGGAACCCCAGAGCTTCTCTTTCCTCAAGATACAATTGAGCACAACGATTAGCTAATTGTCTTATCCTTCCCATATGTTGGTTCCTTTCCATAACGCTTATTCCCCCACAAGCATCTAACAGGTTAAAGATATGAGAACATTTCAAAACGTAATCATAAGCCGGAAGAACCAGCTTCTTATCCAGTAACCTTTTAGCTTCTTCTTCATAAAGCCCAAAGAGGGTAAAAAGAACCGGGGGGTTGCTTTCATCAAAACTGGATATAGAATGTTCCTTTTCTTCCTGGAGGCGGATATCTCCATAAGTCAAATATTCATTCCACTCTACTTCGAATACATTCTCCTTTTCCTGCAAATACATAGCCATTCTTTCTAAACCATAAGTTATCTCCACAGCAATGGGCTTTACATCTATTCCTCCGGCTTGCTGAAAGTAAGTAAACTGGGTAACTTCCATTCCATCTAACCAAACTTCCCAGCCCAAACCCCAGGCTCCTAAAGTAGGAGATTCCCAGTTATCCTCCACAAAACGGATATCGTGTTCTTCTGATTTAATACCCAGATGAAAAAGGCTTTTTAAATATAAATCCTGAATATCAGAAGGTGAAGGTTTGATAATAACCTGAAATTGATAATGTTCATAAAGCCGGTTGGGATTCTCTCCATATCGGCCATCGGCGGGACGACGAGAAGGCTCGCAATACGCTACCCTCCAGGGCTCAGGCCCCAGAACTCGCAAGAAAGTAGCCGGGTTCATAGTTCCTGCTCCTACTTCTACATCGTAAGGCTGAACGATGACGCAACCTATTTTTTTCCAGTAATCACTAAGGGTCAGAATGATGTCTTGAAAATACACGGCTTCCTGGATAAATAAACTATACCAATCGATATAGTTTGCTGAGATATTTTTATTCCGCCTTTTCCCGGCTGTCTTCACTCAGCCCGCGGTTTTAAGACAGCCCTTGCCCCCTTCTCCTTAAAAGAGCAAAGCTCAAAAGTACTCTATCATTTCTAAAAAGGCTTAATAGTGGCAGGGAGGATAAAGTTTCCAGTATTTCAAGATTTTCTATAGCCAGACTTTCAGTAAACGCTGCTTCATTTTCTGCTATAGTTGTTGTCCCGTATTTAGCTGAATATCTTCCCGGTAAGTATAATTATCTTATTCCTCCCTGAGCACACCAAGCTTAGAATATAGCAATTTTAGGAAATCCTGTCAACTGGAAAAAACCGCTCCCTGATAAAGAGATTGAAAATCATGCCAGCTCAGGATTTTTTCTCCCACTTCGTAGCTGAGATAATCAGAAAGAATTTTATCTAACTCTTCAAACTGAAAAAAGCTGAGTCTCAACGGCAATGAATTTCCGCCCGGAGAAGAAAGATATTTAAGTATAGCCCTCAAATCTTGAGGGAAAACCACTTTTTCTTGCACTCGTAAAGCACAGGAAGGACAGATTACACCCCCTTCCTGGCTACTCCAGTAAGCTTCTCCCTCTATATCTTGATTACAAGAAACACAGTTCTCGAGATGTGGAGCTATTCCCAAATAAAAGGCTAAATCTAATTTGAACCGAAGAAAAGAAGAATAAACGTTCTCTCCTTTTCTCAAAACTATTTCCCAGAAATATAGCACTCTTTCTAAAAGTCCTTCTTCTGGTTTTTCCCATTGCCAGCATCGGTCTAAAAGATATAGTAAATAGCTTCCTTCTAACCACTTCCCCAGCGAAGAAGCCAGCTCTCGATAAGAAAATTTAATTAAACCCTGCATGAGTATGGGCATTCCTGCTCCAGAGTAAAACATAAATTCGGAATAATTAAAAACATCTAAAGAAGCTCCAAAACGATTTCCTATTTTACGAGCTCCTTTGGCCAGAACTTTAATTTTTCCTTTCCCCTGGGTGAAAAGAGTAATTAAACGGTCTCGTTCTCCCAAGTTAGTAGAGCGAATTACTATCCCTTCATCTTTCCAATAACGACTGAATCTGTCTCTCACTTAGACTTATATCCCCATCTTCCCAGAACTTCAGGTCTTTTCCTCCAGTTTTTTTCCACTTTAACCCATAAATCAAGATAAACTTTTTTGCCCCAGTTAAACTCTATTTCTTTTCTTGCTTCTTCTCCAATTTTTTTCAACATTTTTCCTTCCTGACCGATGACAATTTTCTTGTGTGACTCTCTTTCCACATATATAAGGGCCTTAATATAAAGAACTTCACCCCGGTCTTTAAATTCCTCTACTCTTACTTCTATCCCGTAAGGGACTTCCTGATAGGTATACCACCAGATTTTTTCCCTTATTATTTCTGCCACTATATCTCTCTCTAAAGCATCAGATAGCACATCTCTTTCATAATAAGGAGATCCCGGAGGAAGAGCCTCCACAATCTCAGAAAGCAACTCCGGAATCCCTTCTCCAGTAAGAGAAGACACTGCCGCTTTCCCTCGGAAGGCAAAAAGAGGAGAAAATCGAGCGAGAATTTTTTGGGCCTCTTCTTCTTTTACTAAATCTTTTTTATTAAGCACTAAAAAAACCGGACCGGGGAAAGAATGCAAACTATCTAAATATTTTCTATCCTCTTCCTCTCTATTGTGAGGAGCAATCATATAAAGAAGCACATCCACACCTATGAGAGCTCTTTCCGCTTCTTGAACCATCCACCGACTAAACTCATCTCGAGGAGAATGCAAACCCGGAGTATCTAAAAAAACTATCTGAGCATCGGAGAGATTAAGGATTCCCTTTATAACCTGACGGGTAGTTTGAGGTTTAGAAGAAACTATGGCCACTTTGCGTTCTAAAACGTGATTCAAAAAAGTAGATTTTCCCACATTGGGTTGCCCCCAGATGGTAACAAAACCAGAACGAAAAGCCAAGTTATTTACTCCTTTCTATCATTTCTCAGAAAAAAAGCCTGCGGTAAAAGAGAAGAAAGAGAAACCACCTCATAATCTCTATCGCTTTTGGCTGCTACTACTTCCAATTGAGGAGCAAACTCATAAAGAACCTGCCGGCAGGCTCCACAAGGAAAACAGTAAGAAGAAGAGTCACCAATAATGGCTATTTTCTTAAATTCTCTGATTCCCTGCGATACAGCTTTAAAAATTGCCACCCTTTCAGCACAAATGGTGAGACCCAGAGAGGTATTCTCCACATTACAACCAGTAAAAATATCTCCATTGTATCCCAATAGCGCTGCTCCTACCGGAAAGCAAGAATAAGGAGCATAAGCATGCGCTCTTACTTGAATAGCTCTTTTTATCAATTTTTCTCTTTCTTCTTCCTCTTCTAAAAGTCGATAGAGGATTTCTTGCTTTTCTTCCATTGCTTTAGCTTTTTCAGCATCTTCATCTTCGTATCCCAGAAGATGAAGCAACCCATGAATTAAAACGATACTCAGTGCTTTCTCTTCGCTTTCTCCCCGGTTACGTGCTTCTTGTTTGATAACCGAAGGACAAATTATTATCTCCCCCCAGATATCATCTTTGTCCGAAAAACCATAAAAAAAAGATATAACATCAGTATAAACATCCTGATGAAAAAACCTTTTTTTCAGGCTTCGAATCTCCTCTGCATCCACTACCGCTATGCTTAAACACCCTGAAAAGTCTTTCCCTTCCTCCTTTAAAACCAGATCTACTATTTTCTGTATTTTTTTTCTGGTTAAAAAGCTTTCTTCAGTCTGGTTTGCTACTTCTACCCGGTTCATTTTTCACGTCTTTCCCCCTGACTGTTTTTAATATTTCTTCTTCGGGATAGTAAGGAACCCGGGAATGAATCATCCCGTTTAGAACCACCACAAAAGCTTGAGCAATCTGCCGAATATCTCTCATAGTGAGAGGAGATTCATCCAATTGTCCTTCTCGCAAGTATTTTTGTAGAATCCCGTTAACTATGGCATCCACCCGACTGGGAGTAGGATGAGCAGTGCTACGTACCGCTGCTTCCACACTATCCGCTAAAAACACCAGCGCTTCTTCAACAGTATGTGGTAGAGGCCCGGGATAACGAAACTCTTCTTCCCTCACCTCATCTTTTCTCTCTTTTAGAGCTTTATCGTAAAAATACCGTATCAGAGTGGTTCCATGGTGACGAGCAATAATTTCTTGAATCTCAGGGGGCAAATTATATTGTCTGGCTATCTCCACTCCATCTTTAACATGGCTCTGGATGATTAAAGAGCTCAAATTAGGAGAAAGGCGGTCATGGATATTATGCCCCTCCATCTGATTTTCAATAAAAAAGTAAGGCCTCTTTATCTTACCTATATCATGATAATAAGCCCCAGCTCTCACTAAAAAAGGATGGGCTCCAATTCTTTCTCCTGCAGCTTCAGCAAGATTAGCCACCATCAAACTATGGCTATAAGTACCGGGAGCTTCCATGAGAAGTCTTTTTAAAAGAGGATGAGTAGGGTTCAACAATTCCATCAACCGAAAATCAGAAGTTATATGAAAAGTGCTTTCTAAAAGAATAATTCCACCCAGAGCGATTACCGCTCCTCCCATCCCTCCTCCCCATCCATAAAAAGCATCGGCTAAAACTTTAGTTAGCTCTTTCCCTTCCTGCAAACCAAAAACAAAACTTAAACCCATATTCACCAGAGCCATCATCATTCCCGCTTTTGCCAGGTCTCTCATTTTAGAGATTTTGCTCAACCAGAAAAGAGGTAAGAATAAATTAAGATAGACATAAAATCCTTGCAGAAAATCCATCTTATCTCCCCACAGAAGAAGAGGAAAAAGAATTAAGGATCCTCCCAAAGCGTAATCTTTACCTAAAAGGGATAGAAGAATAAGAGGAAGAGCGCTGATGATGATAAAAAAAGAAGAAAGGCGGAAAGTCAGTATGTTCATGGCCAGAACACCTCCCACTGCTATTAAGCGCAGAAGGAGTAAGGAGTCATTTTCTAAAAGGGCAGGGCTGAACCTTCGAATATAGAAATATTCCCCCACTACCACCCCAGTTATTACTAAAGCCCAGGCTAAAAGTTGAAACCACCGACCTGCTTCTCCCCCAAAACCCATAGCTCTTAAAAGCTCTATATCCTCTTTAGTAGCTACCTCTCCCTTCCTTAAAATTACTTCTCCTCGCTTGATAATTCTCCTTACCGGTTGCAAAGACTCCAGAGCTTTCAACCGTTCTCTTTGTGTACTCTCAGTATCTACTACCGCAGTAGGTCGAAGGAAACGAAAAATCAAGGTTCCTGCTACTCTTATTTCGTTTCCCGTTAAATCCATTCTTTCCAGCTCACTATAGGCTTCCAGGATTTTATTTTCCAGCTCTTCTTCCCGGATAGGGTTAGCTATATAACGATTAATTAAATCAAAGGTAACTCCTTTAACTCTTTCATATTCTTCTTGAGGGGAGGTAATCAACCATTCCAGAACTCCCGGGGTAATTCTCCACTTCTTACTGAAAGTATCTTTAAAATCAGTAGATAAAAGAGAATAAGTAGGACGTGCTTCTTCTATAGATCTAAAAAATTCCTCTAATTCTTGCTCTACTATATTTATTGTTTGAGAGTCAACACGATAAACAGGAGGAACAGCAGAAAGAATTCTCTTCTGTGCCTCTGTAGTACTGGGAATATCGATAATTTCTACCGAGCGGGGGGCAATGATATCTCGATTAGCTACTTCTCCTTCTTTTATGTTCCATTCCTCTCCCCAGGAAGAAAACCAGAAGAGAAAGAAAAGCATTATCCCGTAAAAAAGAAAATTTAAAAAGCGAAAAGAAAGAAAAGAAGGCTTAACGAGAGAGAGTTTTTTCCTCAAATTTTTCATAAGCTAGAATAATTTTCTGGACTAATTGATGTCTGACTACATCTTTTTCACTCAAATAAACAAATTCTATCCCCTTAATATCTTCAAGGATTTCTTGTACCACCACTAATCCCGATTTTTTGCCACTAGGAAGGTCAATCTGGGTGATATCACCGGTCACCACCACTTTAGACCCAAAACCCATACGGGTCAAAAACATTTTCATCTGTTCAGGAGTGGTATTTTGTGCTTCGTCCAGAACTATAAAAGAGTCATTCAGCGTCCTTCCTCTCATATAGGCAAGAGGAGCTACTTCAATCACTCCTTTTTCGCTATACTTCTGAAATCTTTCAGGAGAAAGCATTTCATAAAGAGCATCATAGAGAGGACGCAGATAAGGTTCAATTTTCTCCTTTAAGTCTCCAGGTAGATATCCCAGACTCTCTCCTGCCTCTACTGCCGGCCTCACTAAAACAATCCTGCTCACTTTCTTACTTTGCAGAGCAGCACAAGCCATAGCCATAGCTAAATAGGTCTTCCCCGTACCAGCGGGACCAATACAAAAAGTTATATCTGCATCTCTTACTGCCTGAACATAGTTCATCTGTCCCGGGCTTTTGGCTCGAACAGGCTTATGATACGCAGTAGTCAAAATAGTTGGCTCTACTTTATCGTTCCACCACGCTTTTTTATTTTCTTTAAAACTGAGAGCCATTTTTTGCAGGTCTTCAGAACTCAAGTCTTCTTGGGGAGAAAAAGAAGAAAGTTCTTGCAAAAAATCTCGCGCTAAAAGCTCTTCTCCAGCATCACCTTTAGTTTTAATCACTAAATCCTCTTTCTCTATGTCCACCTCTACTTGAAACACACTTTCAATAACTTTAACTTTGCTATCCAGATAGCCAAAAAGTGATTTAATGCTTTTCACACTTTCTAAAGAAATACGAATTTCTTTATCTTTCAGGTCAAGCCCCCGAGACAAGTTTTTTTATCACCCCACATTTATCTTTTGACGCACTATTTTAGAAACTACTTTCCCCTCTGCTTTACCTTGAAGACGAGACATTATCTCCTTCATCATCGGACCTAGAGACGGCTCTCCAGACCAGTTAGCTAATACCTCATCTACTACCCGCTCTATCTCCTCCTCTGAAAGCTGGGGAGGAACAAAATCTTGCAAAATAGCTATCTCTCTTTCTGCTTTTTCTAGAAGTTCAGAGCGATTTCCTTTTTTAAAATATTCTTCACTTTCCTGCCTCTTCTTAATTTCTTTTTGAATTAAAACAATTATCTCTGCCTCTTCTAGATCCCCTTTTTTTTCAATTTCTTTATTTCTTATTTCCGAAAGAAGTAACCTTAAAGTATCTAACCTCACCTGGTCATGAGCCTTAAGAGCTTCTTTCATTTGTTCTTGAATCTGGATTTTTAAAGAATTTACCTCTTTCATCCTCTTCTTTTTCTTCGGGCAGCTGCTTGAGCCTTCTTTCTTTTCTTTTCGCTGGGTTTCTCGTAATGCTCCCGGCGCTTCATTTCTGAAATCACTCCATTACGCTGGCACTTTTTCTTGAACCGGCGTAAGGCTTCATCTATGCTTTCTCCTTTACCGACTTTAACTTCAGTCACCCTTATTCCTCCCTAAATCCAAAGTAGAATCATTATAAGAAATTAAAAGGGAAGTGTCAAATAGACCGGAGGCTGTTGGAAAAATCCTGCCTTTTAGAAAGTATAATTCCTTCCTATACTCAAGATGCATATCTACCTTTAGGGGTCTTGAGCTACCCTTTTATACTAGTGGATGATTTTCCTACCAGTGGTCTTTTGATTTTCGGGGGTGATGGGGGGTCTTTTTCCCACTAAGGAAGGCACTTCTCCTTCCTCAGTTGTCTTTGTTTTTTTATGCTTTTTTGTTTTTTTGTTTCTGGGGATTATAAAGGGGCTTTGCCCCTTTATAGTTCTGTTTTGGATTCCTGATAGAACCATTCAGGAATGACAGACACGGAGGTCTTTTCCTCCGTGTTGTATTTGTCTTTTCATATTTTGTCTTTATGTTTTTCTCTTTTCGGGGGGTTATAGGGGACTTACCCCCTATTGTTCGGTTATAAGGGGCTTCACCCCACTGAGGGAAGCTTTTCTCCCTCAGTAGTTTTTGTCTTTTTATTTTGCTTTTTGGGAGTTATTGACCACTATTATCCAGTTTCTTTATCGCATCAAAGACAAGTCTTTTAAATTTAGAGAGGTCAAGCCCCAAGGCTACTGAGGCGTTAGGCTTTTTGCCGGTAACACCATAGAAGTCAACAACAGTGGCACCTCTTGTGAACTCCCCTCTGGTCTCAATGTCTACGTGCAAGAACTTTGTATCCACAACGGCTGGCTCAATTACTGCAGCTACAGCAAGGGGGTCGTGGAGATGAGCACCTTTTACGCCAGAGAATTTTTCTAATTGCCGGGCATAAAAAGTCAGTAACCGAGCAGCAATTGTAGAGACTTTCCCACCCATCCGGGAAAGAGCTTCTATATCTTCTAAGGAAAATAGCGCTTTGTTTGTAGCATCCAATCCGACCATGGTTATCGGTATGCCTGATTCAAACACAATTTTTGCTGCTTCAGGATCAACATAGATGTTAAACTCAGCAGCTGGGGTTTTGTTGGATTCTAATGCTCCACCCCCCATAAGCACAATTTTCTTTATCTTTTCCTTAATCCCAGGAGACAGGAGGAGCGCACCAGCAATATTGGTCAGCGGTCCAGTAGGAATCAGATATACCGACTCATCAGCGCTGAGGAGCATTTCTACAATGAAATTAACCGCGTGGATTTCCCAGGGTTTAATCAATGGTGCAGGGAGATCAGCACCATCAAGACCAGTTTCGCCATGTATTTCCAGAGCAGTTACAAGCTCCCGTAATAGTGGTTTATCAAACCCCCTTGCTACCGGGAGGTCTTTCCCGATCAAAGTCAATATTTTCAGAGCATTGATGAAGGTTTTCTCCCCGGTTTGGTTACCGGCTACAGTAGTAATTCCCAAAACTTCAAGTTCTGAGGAAGCACAGGCAAGCATGATGGCAATCGCATCATCATGCCCCGGGTCACAATCAAGGATTACTTTTTTCATAGCATCCCCTCTATTAAAGATATAATATCCCGCAAAAACCCCAACTATAGGGGGTAAGAACCCCCTTTATAACCCCGGAAAAAAACAAAAGACGGAAAAACAAAAGACGAAAGACTACAAAGACAAAAACACTGAGAGAAAAAGCGTCCCTCAGTTATAAGGGGGCAAAGTCCCTTCTCATCCGTCATTCCTGAATGTATTTATCAGGAATCCAAATTATAAGGGAAAAAACTATTTAGATTCCCAATAAAAGATTTCGGGAATGACAAAAAAGGGTGTCATTCCTGAATACCTCTATTACCCTTTATCCGTCACCCCTGAATGGTTCTACGAGGGGTCCACAGTATTGAAAAAACCTGGATTCCCGCCTAGATTTCGGGAATGACAAAGCAATACTATAAGACCTCTTTATTTTTCCCTCCCTCGATTTCTCTTTCTTTTCCCCTCAAAAAACTCTTTTCCCTCGCTCCCCCTTTAATTAGCTATACCTTAAAAAGTGCTTTTAATGGACTTCGGTTGCCATTCTGCCTCGAACTATTATCTCTTCTAATTCTTTTCTAGAAATTTGTTCTTTAGGAAAATCGCCAATTTTCTCCCCCCGGTCTAAAATTACGAACCGGTCAGCAATCGGGTATACGTGAAGGGTAAGATGGGATATAAGAATAACAGAACGCCCTAATTTTTTGACTCCCTCGATATATTTAAGAACTTTTTCTGTCTCTTTTAAGGAAAGCGCAGCCGTAGGTTCATCCAGAACCAGAAGTTCACCGCCAAAGTGGATAGCTCTACCAATCGCCACCGCTTGCCTCTGGCCACCGGAGAGAGTACCTATTGGCCTATCCACCGAATCTAACTCTATACCTAATTGGCGCAAGGTCTCCTGTGTTATACGCCGCATTTCTTTCTTATCTAACAGTTCAGTAAAAAAGAATTTTCTAACAAGTTCACGTCCCAGAAAGAAATTCTCCCATACCACCATTTCATCTATAGTTGCTCCACTTTGATGTACAGGTTCAATCCCCAGAGCATGGGCATCAGCAGGTGAGGAGAGTTTTACTTTCTGACCCCGGTAATAAATCTCACCTCTATCCGGTTGGTATACCCCGGTGAGAATCTTCACCAAAGTGCTCTTTCCGGCTCCGTTGTCACCTACCAATCCTACAACTTCATTCTCATAAACTGTGAAGTCTACTCCTCGCAAGGCCTGAACATTCCCGAAGGATTTATAGATGTCCTTCATTTCCACATGTGGGGTCTTTTCTCTCATCATCTTTTTCTCCGCTATCCCCGACGATAGGGCATGCCTATTTCCTTAGAAAGTCGCTGCCTTCCAGGAAAAACAGTAAGCACCGCCAGCACAGCCAGATAAGGTAACATTAAGAAAAGATAACTTCCACCCTTCAACATCAAAGGCGCAGCCCAGGGAATATTTTGTAACCAAAGTCCTAAAGCACTGAGCAAGCCAAAAAGATAACCTGCTTCCAGGGTCAGAATAGGGTCTAATCCTCCAAACACCACACAAGCTAAAGCTATAAAACCTCGTCCCTGAATAAGAGTAGAAGCAGATAAGCCTAACCAATCGAGGGACATATAAGCCCCACCCAGACCAGCCAGTACCCCACCAATGACACAAGCTACAGTGCGAAGCCTGTAAACATTTATTCCAGAAACATCTGTAACAAAAGGATTATATCCGGCAGCTTTTAGTCGGAGACCAAAACGGGTATTTTCTAAAACAAAATGTATTAACCCGGTTATCCCTAAAGCTACAATAATCATCCAGCTTACCGAATAACCCCAGATGGTAATTTTAGGAATCCGGATTTCATAGTTACTGAGTAAATGAAATCCGGGAGAACCCCACGCTACCAGTAAAAAATAAGCTACAAGACCCAGAGCAAGCATATTAATCCCTACACCGGCAACTACCTGGTTTCCTGCACCATACGTGGCAATGAGAGCAAAGAGATAGGCAACTAATGCACCTACCAACAACCCTCCTAAGAGCCCAATAAACCAGCTCCCACTTAATTCAGCTGCGTATACAGCACCAAATGATGCTAAAAGCATTATCCCTTCAATTCCTATATTAAAAAGCCCTCCTCTTTCATTTAAGACTTCACCCACCGCAGCCAAGACAATTGGGACCATAGCATTAAGTCCTAATATAAACAAATGAATAAAATCAGCGATACCCACTGCAAATCCAGCAGCAGCAAGAATTACAGCGATAGCTAAACCTATTACCAGCCGTTCTTTGCCCGTAGTAGCAGCCATCTTGCCTTCCATTAGACTGTAACCTTCCCTCGTCGCCAATGCCCAAACATTTTTGATAGCTCTGGCAAGGCGAGAATTAAAACTATAACGCCAGCTACTACATCAGTTATCTCCGGTGCAACACCTAAGAACATTTGCATATAGCTGCGCGAACTTAAAATACCCCCAAAGAAAATGGCTGCAAAAATAATCCCTAAGGGATGATTTACACCAATGGCTGCAACACAAATTCCATTAAATCCATAATTGACTAGTGTACCTAACTTCTCGGAAATACTCCACAGCGGGGGAAGTCCAGCAGTTAAAGCATATCCTGCCAGGCCAGCTGCCGCTCCACCGATACCAAAGGCAAAGACTGTAGCCCGGGAAACATTTATTCCACAATTTCTGGCAGTATCAGGGTTAAAACCAGTAGCACGGATATGTTGTCCTATCTTAGTGTGCCATAAAAGCACATAAGAAACCAGGGAAAAAACGAGGGATAGAAAAAACACGAGAGTCAAATTACTTCCAGCAACTAAAGGCTGAAATCGAGCAGTGGGAAGAATTTTTAACGACCTCATTGGCCATGCAGGATCTCGGAGAGGCCAGACCACCAGGAAGCTCACCAAAAAATTAGCCACCCAGTTTAACATTATGGTAGACACCACTTCATGAACATTTCTTTTTATTTTCAGATATGCTACCGGAATAGTCCACAAAACTCCAGCGCCCATAGCGAAAACCATTACCACTAAATGATGCAAAACTATCGGCAACCTGATAAGGGTGCCAGCTGCAATAGCCATAACTGCGCCTATCATCAGGGTTCCTTCTGCTCCCACATTGAACACACCAGCTCTTATTCCCACAGCCCAGGTAATAGCTGTGAGCATCAGCGGTGTAGCCATTGCAAGAGCACTGATAATACCATGTTTAGTAAAGAAAGAGTATTCCAGACCCCGAAATATATACAGGGGATTATAACCGCTTGCTCCTAAGACTACCATACCTGCTATCAAGCCTATTAAAACCGCAAAAATAGGACCCCCTGCTATTTTTAAAGTTTGCCAGAAATATCTCATCTCCATACTGCCACCCTTGCCTCAACTTTCCAGTAAATCACCGCCCATTTTATCCAGATAGACAATCGCTCTTAAGGCAAGAAGTATAGTTTGCTCCTCACCCAGCATTGCTTTACCAGCTCCGTTTTTCGTTTGAGTAGCGTAATCTTTAACCCCCACCCAGGGATGGAAAGCCTCATCATATGCTGACACTACAGTAAGTACAGTCCCTGCTTGCAAGTTTCTCATCCTGCCAACAGTTAAAACACAAGCCGATTCCATATCAGCAGCTATTACTCCTTGCTCACTCCAGAATTTAACCAGTTCGTTACCCCGAGCGTAAAAAATGTCGTGGCTAAGCCCTATCCCCACATGAAAAGGTATATGCAGGTCCTTCGCAGCCTTGATTAAGGCACATAATACCTGCAAATCAGGCACAGCCGGATAGGAAGGTGAAATATAAGCTTTTGATGTTCCATCTTCTCTTACTACCCCACTGGGTATTACTACATCACCTATTTCAACACCGGAGTTATAAGCACCACAAGAGCCTACCCGTATCACTACTTGTGCTCCTGAATTAGCTAATTCTTCAACCGCGATAGCGGCACTCGGACCACCAATCCCTGATGAGGTAACTGTAACTGGAATTCCTTCATAATTTCCCGTTATAGTTCTAAACTCTCTATTGTAAGCCACTTCCTGGAAAAAATCCATTTTCTCACCTATTCGAAGAACTCTACCAGGGTCACCAGGAAGTAAAACATAGGGAGCAATATCACCCTCATCTATCAATAAATGAGCCTGCAATTTACCAGCCACATTATTACTCCTCTATAATATTTGCAGGGAGTCGAGCGCTCGACTCCCTGCAAATCAAATCATCCATATTCAGCTCTTAGCTCTTCTATGGGCCATCTCTCAGGATCGCCAAACGGCCGGGGAATATCAACCGTACCATTGATTATCGCTTCCCGGAGCTCATCAATAGCTTCCCAAACCCAGGAAGGTTGAGCTGCCCTCAACTCTTTCCACTGTTCTAAAATCTTCGTTCGTTCCTCTGCTTTTAGAGAACCTAAACGTACCATATATTGCATAAACTCATCCAGAGTTTGCTCGTCACTCATCCAGGTTCCCTGGTTGGCAAAGTTCATCCACAGGATATTATCTTCAGCTATTCTCTCCTTAAACGTGCCAGCTTGAATAAGTTTAACTGCTTCTACTACTGCCACATCAGCTCTTTTCATCGCACTGGCAACAATGTAAGGATTCATCCAGTCTTGAGCAATATCAACTCCTATGGCAAAGGGAGGATCAGTAAACGGTATATTTTGTTCTTTATGATGATCATCAATATAGGATAGAACTCCCAAGCCTGTCGACCCTGCTACAGCATAAACGGCCACTGCTCCCTGTCTAATCTGGATCTCCGTAGCTTCACGTCCTTTTGCAGGGTCAGACCAGGTGCCTGTGTAAGTCCAGAGAACTCTTTCTTTTTCAGGAGTATTTATAAACTTACTCTGCGCTGCTAAATCAGGGTGATGTTCTTTAACCCAGTTAACAGCCCAATTAACGCCCCATTTATATCCCATCTCAAATTCATATAAAACAGGTCCTTCAACACCCAGAACTATACCAACATGGGGATAGTCATAGTGTACCGCCAGCAATGCAGCCAAAGCTCCCACAAGAGCGCTGGGCTGCTCCTGCTGAAAGAGAATAGAAAGAGTATTAAATTTTCCCGGTTCATCTTCGCCAAATTCTGCCACTACATCTGTCATAATGAAATTCTGGTCTGGAAAGTTATTAGCCACGACTTGCAAAGCATCAAGGAATTCCCAGCCACAAACTATAATCAAGTCATATTCTTTTGACTGAGCAAGTAGAGTTAAATCAGAAAGGACCGTTGTTTCAGTGCTCACCACTTCTGCATATTCCTGTACCAGCCCTGAGTCTTTGGCACGTTCACAGCCTAACCAGTGCACAAAGTTCCACCCCAAATCGCTTTTGCCTGGAGGAGTAACGACCAGGGCAACTTTGATTCCCTCCGCCTGAGTTTGCGCTGATGACACACCTGCAATCAACACAAAT
>Ga0209508_1001556_pt1 | contig 17465 bp, 13 predicted proteins | sample AD_UKC129_MetaG_FD_184427 | JGI IMG/M metagenome (GOLD analysis project Ga0209508, IMG submission 184427) | Active sludge microbial communities of municipal wastewater-treating anaerobic digesters from Canada - AD_UKC129_MetaG (SPAdes) (version 2) | ecosystem: Engineered > Bioreactor > Anaerobic... | reverse complement strand
CCGAAGAGATCATCAAACAAATCCCACCCAGTGGGCTGCCCAAGGACTTTCCCATGAGCAACTGGGACAACTACAGCACCGGGTTGGCGCTGATTTTCCTCTGCAATTACGACCCACAAAAGTTTAGGCAGGAGATTCAGTTAATCCTTCAATACAGCTTCTTCCGTCAAAAGAATCACGGTGGGTGGGGCTATCCTTCCAATGAGACCGGGGACACTTCGCAGACTCAGTATCAGGTTCTCGGCTTGTGGGAAGCCATCCGCGCGGGCTTTGCCGTCCCGAGTGAAGTCTTAGACAAGGTGGCCCTATGGCTTGTTTGGACACAGGACCCAAGCGGAGGCTACGGCTACCAAGGGAACTTCCCGCCGACACCTACCCTGATCCCCCAATCTGACGTCCGCATTGGGATGGCGGTGGCCGGAACGGGATCCGCATATGTGTTGGCTTCACTCTTACCTGGTTTCCGGGGCACGCTGGAGCGGAGCGACCTTCCTCCCGCTTTGGAAAAAATCGCACAAGCCCGTCAGGCGGGTCGTGGGCGATTGACCATTGATCCCAAACTACTGCGGGCTGCCATACAGCGCGGAAACGCCTATATCGCCAAGCATTTCCAAGTCGCGCCTGACCGTTACCGCTACTACTACATTTACACGCTGGAGCGATATTTCACATTTCGCGAAGCCGTCGAAGGTCCGGAGCCCGGTTTGTTCGACTGGTACACCGCCTGCGCCGAGTATCTCTTAAAGAACCAGCAACAAGATGGAAGCTGGATGCACCAGTGCGGAAAGGTGGTGGACACGTCTTTCGCCGTCCTATTCCTTGTCCGCTCGACTAAACAGAGTATGGAGGGCGTGCGCGACTACGGTCCCGGTGTTTTGGTCGGTTCTCGAGGATTACCCAAGCAGACGGACAACGTAATTGTTAAGAATGGTCAAGTGGTGGCATTACCTCTACGAACATCTGCCGAGGATTTGGCAGCGGTGCTAAACTCTCCCGAAATGTCCGATCTTGTTTCGGCGATCGAGGCTGTCGAGGCGATGCCTCCTGAAGAGATACGCCTCTATATTTCCGATCAGGCTGAAAAGTTGCGGCAATTAGCGGGCAGCGATCAGCCCTCTGCCAAGATCGCAGCGATCGCGGTCATGGGGAAAAGTGGCGATCTTAGCTATGTGCCCACGTTGATTTACGCCCTTGGAGACTCGAATCCTGACGTGGTGATCGCTGCGGATCGAGCCTTGCGTCGTCTGACGCGGACGTTCGGTTCCGGATTGCAGCCGGGTTTCTCTGAAACGGAGCGACAGGCAGCGATTGAACAATGGAAGAAATGGTACCGTCAGATCGGCCCTTCGGCAGACTGGGAGGATTGAGAAGGTTGGAACTGTTTTCCGCGATCGGCAATGCGGCAAGAAATAAAGGAATCTGAGCGAGAGTGTGGCACCCATTTTTCTAGGGTGAATGACCCATATGGAAGTTACTTACCGTCAGCCCTGGACCGACTCGAGTTATGGCCTTCGGGTCACGGCCTTCGATCGGGCGGTCAGTATGCTTTTGGCGCTATTGATCCTACTCGGACTTTGTGTCATTGGGTTATTCATCATCTGGGTAACGGGGCGAAACTCTTCGGCACAAACGGCCGTTCCTATCGTTCTGCAGCCCATCGGCGAGGGAGGACTTCCTTTGGGCTCGGATTTGGACATCAACACGGAGAATCCCGGACAACTGGAGGACCTAGAAGAACCCCTATTGCGAGACGCTCTTGCCTCCGTTGCCGACGTGGTGGCCACGCGTCTGGCCGATCTCGACAACCCCGTGCTCAGTGACCCTGATTCGGTGGAGGCTGGGGGCACAAAGGGAGAGTTAGCCCGTGGTTCGGGCACAGGTGGAAATGGTGTTCGCCGTCGCTGGGAAATCTTCTTCGACAAAGGGAACACCCTCGAGACTTATGCCCGTCAATTGGACTACTTTGGCATTGAACTAGGTATCCTCTTGCCGGGCAACCAAGTGCAGTACGTTTCGGGCTTCAGCCAACCTCGGCCTCAGGTGAGGGTGGGACCGGCCGACGCCGAAAAGCGGTTCTATCTGACGTGGCAACGGGGAGAGTTACAGCAGGCTGATCGTGAACTGCTGGCCCGCGCAGGGATTGATGCTGGCAATCGTCTGATCCTTAAGTTCTTGCCGCCCGAGGTCGAGGCACGTCTCGCCGCTTTGGAGCGGGCCTACGCCGGGGGTAGGGCCGATCAGGTGAGCTCCACGCGTTTTGGAATCCGCCGAGAGGGCAACGGTTTCGCGTTCTATGTGATCTCGCAACAATATCGGTAATGCGTCTGTCCGCCTTATGCCGGTGCGATGGAACGTTAAGGGTGTCCACTCGAACCTTTCGAAACTATGACTAGCAGATGACGGAACAACCATGAAACTGGATTTGACTGCCATCATTACCTACCTGGGAACCGCCGATTATATCGCCCTTGCCGTCGTTGCCCTGTGGGGAGCATTTTGTGTTGTCATGGTCTTGCGAAGGATTCATCGTGTCCGGTTCGCCAACGAGCAATTGCAGGAGGAATTCTTGACGCGCGTGGAAGAAGGTATTCTCCGCAACGACTTTGAGTCCGTAGCGAGATTCTGCGAGGAAGACCCTCGGGCACTCTCTCAGTTGACACGTTTGGCGATCGTCCATCGCCGTCTCGGTTTATCGCGTTTACGGACATTGCTTGCGGAGCGTTTTCAACGCGACGTACTAAGCGACCTGGAGTATCGCCTGTCGTGGATCTACACGGTCATCAAGAGCGCTCCCATGCTCGGCCTCTTCGGGACTGTGTTGGGAATGATGGGGGCCTTCGCCAAACTCTCCGGCGGCGAAAAGGTCGATCCCACAAAATTGGCCGATGACATCAGCCTGGCCCTGGTTACCACGGCCATCGGTCTGGCCATCGCCATTCCCCTAGTCCTTTGCACGGCTTCGGTCAGTATTCAAATCAAAAAACTGGAGGATTATGTCAGTTCTGGACTTAATCGCGTTTTGGATGTCTTGCGAACCGCGGGCATTAAGCAGGAAATCACTCCGGTTCCGCCGGTCGGTCCGGCGGTCGGTAGCGGTGCCCCTCGCACGCCCGCCGAGAGGACCTTCCGCAAAGAGTAAACCCAGAGAACGGTATCTGTGCGACCGCTTAGCATGTTTGGGAAGAAAGTCCACACGACGATTGCTGGTCAACAGCGTCTATCAAACTTGGCTGTGACGACAGGTGTGCCATGCCCAAGAGTGTTTGGGACAAGATAGCCGGTGAGGAGGCCGAGGCGATTGTCTTTCGCCGACCGTTGCAAGAGTCGGTCGATTTCGACATTACGCCAATGATTGACGTGACTTTCTTACTGCTGATCTTTTTTTTGGTTACGTCAGCAATCGATGTCGGAAAGGCAGTCGAGCTTCCACCCGCCCGATTTGGGAAAGGGATGAATCCCTCGCTGGCCCTGGTGATCACGGTAGCCTATCAAGGAGAGGCAACTCCGCCGGCGATTTATCTTGCCGACGGCAAAGTGGGTAGCCCACTCTCGGAGAATGCCGAGCAACAGCGGAGCGACATTCTTGCGGCCGTTCGGGAAAGCGTTTCGGCGGGAAAGCCCCGCGTCCTGCTGAAAGCCGAGAGAAAGGTGAAACATAAGGATATCGCCAGAATCCTAGAGATCATCAATGAGGTACCCGACGTGAGTACCTATATTGCCGTATTTGAACGGGATTGAGCGGTGGGCAAAAGAAGACAATACGCGTGAGCGCGGAATCTCATGCATCATGTCGTTTGCCAACAATGCGGAACAAAAATAGCGGTCGCGGACACCCTACGCGACCGGGAGATCATTTGCCCAAAATGCGGCGAAACCATTCGATTTATGGGCCATTCTCAGAGTGATGATTCATTGATCGATAGTTCAGGAGCCACTGAGCCAGGGGAGACCACCCTATCTTTCGAACGAGTCGATGTCCCGGAAGATGCCATGGACATGACCCCGATGGTCGATGTGGTGTTTCAATTGCTCATTTTCTTTATGATGACGGCAGCTTTTAGCCTTCAAAAGTCTTTGGAACTACCGCCATCAAGCCCACAGGACCCCACGGCTCAAAGCATGACATTGGAAGATCTGGACAACGAAAGCGATTTTGTCATCGTGCGGATTGACCACGAAAACAACATTACCGTTGACGGCCAAGATGCCCCGAGTGAACATGAATTGCTCAGCAAACTCAGGGAAGCCAAGGGGGGAATAGCCCGCACAGGACAAGCCCCCCGAACCGGCATGCTCGTGTTGGCCGATCCGGAATGCCGTCACGAGACAGTCGTGATGGTCCTCGATGCAGGCAACGCGGTGGGCATGGAACGGGTCCGCTTGGCCACGGTTGAAGACACAATGTTTTAACTCTACAAGACCGCAAGTGACGAGGCCGACATTAAGTCGTTTCATCATGGCACGACGAGAATGAGGTGGATTGTCAAAGCCGAAAAGTAACTAAGAGTGTTCTGGAAAGCCAAGAGGTGCTCGACGCGTGACCGTTTTCATGATCACTCGAGACGCTAATTAACATCAACCGTGGCATGTCCCGGACAGTGTTTTCTGTCGAATCTGATTGAGTGTAATGACCGATGGTCGTCCTGAAGTTCCGGCACTGGCCATGACAAATATCCCTGCGGAAGAATTGATTAAACTGCTTGCAGAAAAAGACCTCGTGGCCCCTGAGGTCTTAGAGGAGTTGCGCAACCAAGTGGCGATGTCGCGGAAGGGGCCCAAACCGATCCATGCCGCGGCCCTTGCCAAAATCCTTGTGGACAAGGGGTACCTCTCGCGACTATCGGCACAGCGGTTGATGGCCAAACTGGAAAGCGATTGGGCTCAGAAAACGCATCGCCAAAAACCGGATCCTTTGCTCTTAAAGCCCAAGCCAGCGACACCCAGCCCGGCTGAGGGTGAAATAAGACTGGCTGACGAGGAAGAGCCTGTTATCGACTTGATCGCCTTGGAGGACGACGCCTCTGTACCCCCGCCCGTTCCGCAGAAGGCCGCAACGGCCCAGCCTCCTGCCGAGGCGAAACCGCAACAAACGGAACCGCCCGTTCCCGATGAGGAAAAGTCGCAAGTTGATGACTTGCTCAGCACGTTAACTCCGGCGACAACAGCCCCCGCTGCAGCCCCCCCTGTGACCTGGGAACGGCGCCGTAAAAGCCCCTGGGAATCGCCGTTGTTTCTTTTGGGAGGTGGCGTTCTTCTCCTTTTGGTCTTCGTCGGGATTGTGTTACTCTGGTCACTTAACCGCCGGACGGGTGACGAGTTGCTGTCCGAAGCCGATGCGGATTTTCATTCCGGTTCTTACACCCAGGCCATCTATAAGTACGGCAAATTCTTGGAGGATTTCCCCCAACATCCCCAAGCCGGACTTGCACGGGTCCGGAGTGGCCTAGCCCGAATCCGTCAAACACTGGAGAGCAGCGACCCGATCACGGCCTTTCAAACCGTGAAGCAAATCGTGCCCGAAATCGCCGCGCTGCCAGACTTCCACGCTGAGGCCGATGCCGAAATGGCGGCGGTTCTGCCTGGGCTGGCCCAACAAATCGCCCAGCAAGCCTTGGAAAAGCGGGATCCAGCGATTGTCTCGGTGGGCGAGGAGGCATTGAGTCTTTGTAACCGATATGTCCCCAAAGAACGATTCCCCGCGGCAAAGTTGGCCGACATTCAAGCGACGCTTGAACTGGCCAAACGAAGTATTTCGGAAAAAGATGCCTTGGCAGCCACGGTCAGACAAGTCGCAGAATGCCGCGCCAGTGGCAAACTCGATGAAGCCTATGCGATTTTTGAACGCTTTGCTCGTGAATATCCCCGCTCCAGGAATGATCCCGAATTGCAGAAGGCAATGTCTGAACTGGCGGAGGCCGAGAAAGAGCGGGTTCGCTTTGAACCTGCCCAGGAGACAAAATCTCCGGCTTTGCCTGTGTTGCCGTTCCGGGAGTTTGGTCTTTATTCATCCTGGATCGGCGGTCGGGCCCCCTGTTCAGAGAGTGCCATCGCTGTCCTCGGTGATCAGGAATGCGTTTATGCCGTGCAGATGGCCACTGGCCAAGTTCTCTGGCAGCGGTTTGTCGGTGGTATCTTCGCAGAGTATCCTTCGAACACGTATCCACGGATTGCCGTGGGCGGCCAGGAAACAGTCGCTATACCCGACCCATCCTCCCAGGGCGTGGTCCTGATTGACGCGGCAACGGGGCACATCAGTCGCTTCATTCGCTTGGGCGAGCCACCCGCCAGTTGGGTGCTGACTGAGCGAAGTTACCTACTCGTGCTCGGCCGGTCAGGAAATCTCCTTATCCTCAACCCACTTGAAAGCCAAAAAGTGGGAACATTTCGCTTTCCACAACCGGCGGCCTATCCTCCCGCTGTTGATCCCGTGACCCGCCGGGCGTTTATCCTGGGCGAACATTCCCATCTGTTCGTCATTCGGCTTGATTCGCGAGAGTGTGAGCAAGTCGTTTATCTTGGCCATGAACGTGGACAAATCGTCGCACCGCCTGCCCTTGTTTCCGGTTTCCTCGTGATACCCGAACGGCGAGGTTCTACCGAAGGACGACTTCGGGTGGTTAATATTCAAGGTGGTGCGACGGACGGTCTGCGGGTCGTCCAAACGATCGACTTGCCCCGCCCGGTGGCCGGTCCGCTCCAGGTCCTCGGCACGCGATTTGTGGTCATTACAAGCGATGGGCAGTTACGGGTTTATCAACTCCGCGGCGGGGACGAAAAGCAACCGTTCGGTTTGCTTGCGGAAGGAAAAACGCCGGATCCTACAGCTTCCCAGAAGGGGTGGGCGGTCCCTCGTTTCGTACTCTTTCATAAGGACCAGGTGCTTGCGGCCGACATGGCCTTGACGCTCTTCGAACTACAGGCATCCGCCGGAAAACTCGTTCCTCGTTGGGTCGCCTGTCAGGAAACGCTTGCCCTCTCGTCCCCCGTTGTTCAAGATTCAACTATCTTCTACATCTATCGTTATCCCGATCGGCCAGGGGTTTTCATAACAGCGGTTGACGTGGAAAGTGGCCGTGTTTTTTGGGAAAGCCAGGTGGCCGACCCTCCGCTGATGGAGGCACACCTTACCGAAGACGGTCAAAAGGCCCAGATTCTTGGGCAGAGTGGAAACCTGTATCTCCTTGAGCCTAATGCGGCTTCATCGATGTTGGCCGGAATTCGACCTGACCGCGTTCTGCGGTTTCCGGGACTTTCGGAAGGCAAGGCGCCCATTGGTTGTGTCCTGCCATCGAAAACGCGGGTAATCGGCATCCTGGGAAATCGAGAACTTACTGTTCTTGAACCAGAACGCGATCGCATGCGTGTTGCGTCACTTCCTTTGCCAGAAGGGCTCGGCTCTGTTCCCGTTCCGTTTCGAAATGGCGTTCTCGTCGCTTTGGAGGACGGAACCCTGGCCAACCTCGACGTGACCACCGGGCGCCCGCTAGGTGAACCATACCAATGCGAAATGGCAGCCGGAGCAAGGGTCACGTGGAGTGATCTTGTTGCCCTGGACGAGACGACCCTCTTAGCAGCCAACTCGGCCGGGTGGCTCCTCAAGCTACGTTGGGCCGAGAAACCCAACGGACATTTCCAGGCAGAACACAGTCGCCTTTTTGATGCGGTAATCGCCTCACCATTGGCGATCTTGGATGATACCATCATTGCCGTTGACTCGAAGATGAGGAGCTTGGCGATCTCACTGAGCGACCTTAATACGCAGCGGACACAACCGCTGGATAGCGACCTCGTGTGGGGGCCGTGGAGTCTCTCCACCGCCGTATGCTTTGCCACGGCCGATGGCACGCTGGTCCTTTCCACACCCCAGCTCGAATTCACCAAGGTCAATTTAGAAGGTGAGCTCCCCGTGGGTAAGCCGGTTGTGACCAACAACCATCTCGTTTTCGCCACACGACAGGGATCTGTCTTTTGTGTTGATTTCGCTCGCGGCACGGTGGTGAACCGAATCAACCTCCGTATGACTTGCTGCACTGGTCCGACTATCGTCGGAGAAAATGTCTTGTTGGGGAGTCTGGACGGACGCTGGATCATGATTCCAAAAACTGACGTGTTACATGCTGCGACCAAGGACTAAACTTCTTCTGACAACTTTCCACCAACTCCATCGCAAAAGGCACGCCGTACAGGCGGCCATTCTCGCCATTATCTCGTTCCTTTTTTGCATTTATTTGTATGCTGAACAGGCAAAAGATTCGTCCTCCGCAGGCGCAACATCCCCGGCCGAGCAAATTGCCGAAGCGATCAAATCGCTCATCGACGAGAAGGTCCCCCTTTACGAGCAGGCCCCCTTCGATCTGATTATCCTCGATGCCGCCAACAATCACGCCGTGCTCAAGCTCGCCCCACTTGCTTTGCCTGACCGCAAGCTGCCCCAACCATTACCGAAGACGGGCTATCTTGACCTGGAGCTTTTCGATGAACCCGGCGAACGGTATCGCCTTCCATGGCGGAACATCGTTGAAATTCGGCTTTTTGAACGACTGCTAATAGAGAAGGCCACGCAACTGATTCGCGAGAAACGCTTCGGTGAAGCGTATGACTATCTCGACCACTTATCGCAGTTTTATCCCAAGGCAGAGGGCTTGAGTGAAGTTCAGCAGCTCTTTCTTTACGAAGAGGCCATGGATGCTTTGGCATCGAAAACTTTTGACCGCGCCTATGCCAACTTGATCAACCTTTATCGTCTGAATCCGCAATATCCGGCTCTGGCGGATCATCTTTCCCAGGCTGCCGAAGGATTGATTCTCCGTTATCTTGAGATCGCCGATTACGCAAGTGCCAGGGGAGTCGTCGATTCCCTTGCACAACTGACGCCTCAACATCCCTTGGTCCAGCGGTGGCGAAAGGTTTGGCAGGAACAAGCAGAGGACTTACGCACCCAAATCGAAGCGGCATTGGCCGCCGGCCAACCACGACAGGCCGATCGTCTTCTCCGTCAGCTCCGCCAGATTTGGCCCGCATTGACCGGCTTGCCCGAGCTCTCGAATCGCGTTCAAGAAGCCTATCCGCGGCTCCGTGTGGCCGTAACGTTGCCGGCCATCTCATTCGACCCCAATTCCCTCACAGACTGGGCGGCGCGACGGTCGGGCAGGCTTGTTTATCGTTCACTTCTGGAATACGTCGCCCCCGGAGGGGAAGGAGGCGTTTATCAGTCGCAGATCATCGATTGGAAGATCGAGGAATTGGGGCGTCGCCTTGTTTTCCAACTTCGCCCGGATCGACCGCCTTTTCATGCGTCCGGTTCTGTCTATACCACATACGACCTGGCCCATCAGTTGCTAGCCATGGTGGATCCTGTTGATCAGAACTTCACCTCCGAGTGGTCGGTATTACTTAATCGGGTGCGGATGGTCTCTCCCGACGTAGTCATCGTCGAATTGCGACATGCCCATGTTCGCCCCGAAGGACTTCTCCGCTGGATTCCCACTCCAGGATGGAATTTGACCGGCACAGGTGAGGCCCTCACGCCCGAAAACGGCCCGTTTACGCGATCCAAAGAAGAATCAGACGATAAGACGGCCGTCTATCTCCGCACACATTCGGGTCAACAGGCCCCCGGGTTACTCGAAATTGAGGAAATCGCCTTTTCTCGAGGCCGTGATGCCATCCGGGCACTGAAGCAGGGTAATGTGGATATGATCGATCGGGTAAATCCCTGGGAACTGCACCTTCTCGAAAACGACGCTTCTATCAGCATCGCATCTTATCGGGTTCCACTTGTGCATATGCTGGTACCCAATTTTTCGCGGCCTTTGCCTGCCAACCGCGACTTTCGCCGTGCGATGCTCTACGCCATCGATCGCCCAAGGATTCTCAAGGCGATTCTCAATCAACGTAATCTGCCAGGTTGCCAAGTCGTCAGCGGACCCCTGCCTGTGGGACGTCGCTTCGATGATCCTCTCGGCCATGGATACGACACGCAAATTGCTCCACGTCCCTATCAGCCGTCGCTGGCCCTGGCCTTAGCCGATTTGGCCTATCGACAAACGGTGGAGATTGCGAAGAATCGCGGTCTGCCCGTGCCAGCTCGGAAAAAGCTGATCCTCGTCCACCCACCACACGAGATTGCCCGAGAGGCGTGTTCGCAGATTAAGCGACAGTGGCAGCTTATTGGCTGGGAAACCACGTTAGTGGAACTTCACCCAGGAAGTCCCGACCTACCATCCGATTTTGATTTTCTTTACGTGGAGGCCGCGGTGTGGGACCCCATCACGGACCTTGCCCGCTGTTTTGCCTTGATCCGGCGGAGCCAGTTCTTTCCCACTCAGGTAGATGCGGCACTCAGTCAACTCGGTCAGGCGGTGGACTGGCCAGACGCATCAAGCCGGTTAAAGACCCTCCACCGTCGCATTTATGAGGACACAACTGTGTTGCCGCTCTGGCAACTTACGGATTATTATGCGTTTCGAAAAGGCATTCAAGGCATCGAAACGGAACGTGCGACCTTGTACCAAAACGTGGAATTGTGGACACTCAGCGACAGCGGCCGATAAGCGTTTCGCCAAGGAATGACAACGAGGTAGGCGGTCAGCCCCGGGCGTTTTGATGGATCATTTGGCAAAAGCAGTTGTGCCAGTGTGAAACGAAAATGACCCTTGCATGTCCAAGAACGACCATCGCGGTTGGTCCTCAATCGACGAAAGGGTTTGGGAGCCCTTCTCCGCGGCCGGGTCGCTTCATTTTTTCTCATTACGCCTTGTTACGCTTTGACCCTCGCCTCGTGCTTTGCGGCATTTTCTTATTTAGCCTAGCCAGCTCCGCTCACTCGCAGGTAACGTGGTTGTTTTCACCGTATCGGGTCAAGGTCTTTATTCACTTCGAGCCGGGTCTTTTGTCCGCCGAAGACGATGTCCACCAATTCCATAAACAAGTGGCCGCCGTGTTACGTCCTATGCTCGGCAACCGCTGGGATTTTGAAGTGACTGGTTTTCCCACCGAGGTCATCTCTCGATCTCTCGATTTACGGACACCCCCGCCGGGAGATCGGTTACCACCTTCGTGGAAGAAAATCACTGATGCCGACAAGATCACTGTGGTCCAGACAATCCGAACCGGTGTCGGTTGGACCGTTCAGGCGCGAGAGTGGGACGTACGCTTGGAACGATGGGGACCGCTTCGCATCGTGCCCACTTCCACCGGGAGCCGTTTGTGCGACGTGGTGGCCCAGGGTATTGTGTCTGCTCATGTTCCCGTTGGAGAAATTCAAGTTGTGGACGAGCGGACCGTGCGGGTCGCCATCCGTGGGAGCCTTTTGACCGAGGCAGATGAAGAACGTGTACCCAGCCTCGATGCCTGCGACCTATTCGTGGCCGTTGCCCGCTACGAAGACCGTGAAGGCAACGCTCGCGCCGTCATTCCGCTCCCTTGGACGGTCCTCAAACGATCGTCAGATGTTGGCGCTGAGCAACCTACGGGAATCACGTGTGAAGTTGTTTCGGGCATTCGCAACGCGTTGAGTGCCCGGCGGAGAGGTCGCGTCAAACTTTATGCTCAGGCCGTTCAACCTTCAGGAGCCCAGCCTGTCACATTGCGACTCCAGAGTCGTGACCCTCCACGGGGACCTTTGGTAGGCTATGAAATCTACACGCAACCCTTGGGTGAGGGGTCCCCCATATTCGTAGGACGTACAGATGCCGCCGGCCAGGCTGCGCTCCCCGCAGGCGACGCCTCATGGCAACTTATTTCGATCAAGCATGGTCGACGTCTTCTGGCTCGAGTGCCACTCGTTCCTAGTGAAGGTTCCCTTGCTGAGTTGACCCTTCCGAACGATGACCCGCGACTCGTTGCCGAAACCTATCTCACGGGTCTTCAAGACGAACTCGTGGATCTTGTCACTTTGCGAACCATCTTAATTGCGCGAATGCGTGCCCGAATGATCGCGGAAGATTGGGAAGCCGCCCAACGTATTCGCGACAATTTGCTGAAGCTGAAGCCGCGGGAAATTTTTTCGAGTGAATTGACTCGCCAGCAACAGAGAATCTTCTGTCCGGACCCGGTTGGTCAGAAGCAAATCGATGCAATGTTCTCCGAGATGCAGCGTCTGGTCAACATTTACCTCAACCCGCAAGAAGTCGAAAGTCTTGTTAAGCAACTGGCATCGCGTCAAAAGCCCCAGCCAGGGTCATAGCATCAACGAAGCTGGCCTCTTGGCCGAACTACACCCCAGGGCTACACGATGCTTCGCCCTATCGCGTCATTTCGCGGCGGACAAGTTCCATTCTGTCCGAAAATGCCCGCACCATCTCCTCTGGCGTGAGATTCATGTAAACCTTGGGATCGGATATCCAGCGGTTCTTGCCAAACCGAAACACGGCCACGCCGCGTCCCCGGGACTCTTGCTCAGAATCGATCGCCCAGGAGGTTTCGGGCCCAAGTGTGATCATGACAACGGCCACGTATTCTCCGCTCCGTCGATCACGGAGGAACGTGACCTCGTCCTCGAAGTCACAATCAAGCCATTCCATTTCGCCGGTGACGACCGGAACGGCGATCTGCTTGATGAGACGAGCCTCCAAGCGCTCGCGTTCACGATGAAAAAGCATCCGCGCCTTTTCGAATCGGACACGACGCCAGAACCGTACCGCCGGCCGCCACATCATTGCAGCGGCGATGGCCAATACCGCCGTCGAGAAAATGACCGATTCGAGGTCCGGCATCTCAACGCCCCCAACCCCGGAATGAGGACCACCTCGCCTACTAGCATTCTAGAGAGGGACTCCGAGGAAATGCAACCAGTGGGACTTCCCCGTTCTTTCGGAGTCCGCTCCTCACCGTTGCTGGATCTGGGCGCTCTCATTGATTGACACTGTCTCGGGCTATAAACTGATGCTCAAACAGAAAGCCTTTGCCAATGAAGTAAAGTTCCAACAAGCGGCAAAAGGTGGGTTCTGTCTTCTCGACGGCTCAACTTCAGAAGGAGGTCCGCCATGTCACGCAGAGTTTCTCTCGGTATTCTCCTCATGTGCCTCGGCTTGATCGGGCTTTGTGATTATGCCAGTGCGGCATCCCCGAGCCTGTGGCCCCAGTGGCGCGGTCCGCAACGGGATGGCATTCTCTCGGACTTTACGGCACCAGAAAAATGGCCGGAAACTCTAAAGCAGGTCTGGCAGGTCACCGTGGGTTCGGGCGATTCAACACCAGCCCTCGTGGATGGACGTCTTTACCTCCACACACGGCAGGGGGATGAAGAGGTCTTACTGTGTTTGGACGCCGAATCCGGGAAAGAAATCTGGACAAACAAATACCCCAGCCCACCTGTTACGGGACCGGCAGCCCGCCACCCTGGGCCCAGAAGTTCTCCGGCGGTCGCCCAGGGAAAAGTGGTCGCCCTAGGTGCAGCGGGGATTGTTTCCTGCGTGGATGCCGCTACGGGTAAGACGCTCTGGCGCAACGACTCATTCAAGGGAGTGCCTCGGTTCTTCACGGCGATGTCACCGATCATTGTGGACGACGTGGCGATTCTCCACCTGGATGGCCCCGACACCGGATCGGTCGTTGCCTTCGAGTTGGCTAGCGGTACGATCCGCTGGCGCTGGGACGGTGACGGCCCCTCCTATTCCTCGCCGGTGCTGGCCACTATTGAAGGCTCACGACAGCTTGTGATGCTTACCAATAAGAACCTCATCGGCTTGGATGTCCAAAAGGGACAACCTCTTTGGAGCGTCGAATTCGCCCCCAGTGGGATGAACTACAACGCGGCAACCCCGATTGTCGAAGGTTCTGTGATCTACTTCGCAGGGGCAGGAAGGGGAAGCCGGGCCATCCGCGTGGAAAAGAATGGTTCTGCGTTCTCCGTGAAAGAAATCTGGAACAATCCGGAGTTGGCCCCACAATTCAACTCGCCGGTTTTGGTGGCAGGAAAACTCTTTGGGCTGTCCCAACGGGGGAATCTTTATTGTCTGGACGCCGCAACCGGCAAGACCCTTTGGGTGGACGACAACCGGCACAGTGGGTTCGGCGCCATCTTGGGTAGCCCTCAAGCGTTGCTCGCCATGACAGAACGCAATGGCCTGATTGTATACGCACCTAAGGCGGAGGGATTCCAGCCGCTGGCGACCTACCAGGTTTCTGCTGGGCCCGTCTATGCAACACCTGTTGTCGTCGGCAACCGAATTTACATCAAGGACGCCGAGACGCTGACCCTTTGGGAATTGGCAAAGCCTTAACGGCCGGTGTTGGTCTGCGATAAGATTCTTGTGTCACCCCGTAAACGGAACAACGACACGCCCTGGGTGGACGCGGTTTTCGTGTCCACCCAGTATATTAGACGGTTTCGTGTCGATTCTCGTGTTCCCACGCTTGCAGAATAAAACACAGTATCGCCAATTTGAACAATGAAATTAGGAATCTTTGGTGGTAGTTTTGACCCTGTTCACTATGGGCATCTGCTTCTCGCTGAATCTTGTCGGGAACAGCTCAATTTAGACAAGGTATTCTTTGTCCCCGCCGGGATCCCCCCCCACAAACGGGAAACCCGTCTTACGCCGGCCATCCATCGCTTGGCGATGCTTGAACTAGCCATTGCGGGCGAAGCAGATTTTGAGATTTGCCGTTACGAAATCGATCGGGATGAAGTCAGCTACACCGTAGATACCTTAAGATGGTTTCGCGACCAATTTCCCGAGGCGGAACTGTACCTCCTGGTCGGTGCGGATATGCTCAACGATTTGCCCAATTGGCGCGAGGCCGCCGAAATTTGTCGGTTGGCGTTGCCGGTCGGGGTGCATCGCGGGGGAGCGGCCCCTCCTGCTCCTGAACGGTTGTTGCCCTTGTTGTCCTCAGAGCGTCTTGAGCAGTTCAAGAAGACCCGTGTCGATATGCCCTTGATCGCCTTATCGGCCTCTGAGATCCGCCGCCGTGTGCAACATGGACAGAGTATCCGATTTCGTGTCCCCAAGGCCGTAGAGCAGTATATCCTTCATCAGGGGCTTTACCGGAATTCCACTCCCGAGGAACTGACAAACTCCTCTCAGGGTGGTTGTTAGGCGGTTGTTGTTTTCAGAAGCCCAGCCGACAGCCGAGTATTACACGTCCGTCGAAGCTGCTTGGCCGATCAGAGTAGCCTTTAGTTCCGCGACGAGCCGCGCGAGTGAGGCGGACAATTCTTGGGGTGAGCTTTCCAAGTCAATAAAAACAATCCGCTTCCCTCGAATTTCACAGAGTGTACAATCTTTCCCGCCAAGCCAATCTTCCCGAATTTCGCAACCCAGCTCTTGGAGTTCCTTTTTCATTGCATCGACCCGGATGATGATATCCTGGCCTTCCATGACCGCTCTCCGAACTAGGGAAACCTGGGAAAATCTAGCGATTGTACCAAAGGCAAGTCGAGCGGAGACACCTTTTCCGTCGATATTCTTTCTAGCTTTGACCATCCGCGCCGGGTCTTTTCGATCGGGCTGAGCGGCGGCGGGAAGACCTCGCCCCGCTCCCGCGGATGACAAATTCATATCCACCATGGCTTAGGCAGTGTATCGACAGCCATGCAAAACTGCAAGGGTGCTCCTGTGGAACAGAATCCTGCTGATCTCCCTCTGCAACAACAAATCGCCGTGCTAAAAGAACGGTTAGCCCATGCGCAGCGCTACACGGCCCTGGGCGAACTTGTTAGCACCACTACGCACGAATTCAATAACGTCCTCACAACGATCATCAATTGGGCCAAACACGGGCTAAGACACAAGGACACGGCCACGCGAGATAAGGCCTTTGAGGCCATCCTGAATTCTGCCCTCCGCGGGGCAAAGATCACGCAAACGATTCTCGGCATGGCCCGCAAGCGTCAAAATACCTTAGAACCGACTGACCTCCAACAACTCCTCGCCGATACGCTCCTTTTGCTGGAGCGGGAGATGAACAAGTACCATATTCGTGTGGAGGTCTTTGCCCAACCCGTGCCACCTGTGATGGCCGACGGCAACCAAATTCAACAGGTTCTCCTTAATATCCTTGTGAACGCCCGGCAGGCTATGCCGCGCGGCGGCCGTGTGGTCATTCGGCTCCAACATGAACCAGATTCCCCGTTCGTCGATCTCCAGATCCGCGACTTCGGGACGGGAATTCCTCCCGATGTCCTTCCACGGATCTTTGATCCCTTCTTTACAACAAAGAGTGGTCCGGACGCCAGTGGCAAAGGAGGTTCCGGGCTGGGACTGTCGGCCTGTCGAGACATCATTGAAGCCCACAATGGCCGGATTCGGGTAGAAAGCGCCGTAGGCAAGGGGACCTGTTTCACCATCCGTCTGCCTGTCGCTACCCAAAACGCTTCAAGCCAAAGCGCTGGGGCGGCAGGGAACGAAGTCGGGAACCACATATCCCCACAGGCGGCATCCCCGGCACCACCTGTTTTCTCGGTAAGTGACGTCAATCAAACGCACTGCTCCGCCTCGTTGTCGCCCCCCACATGAGGTCTTCGCAACTTCGTACCTGGCAGGAGTTTGCAGAATAGCTGCTTCAACCTCTCGGGCCGCGGGATCTCTTGCTTTTCATGGGGTCGGCACTGGTGGGCTACCCAAGCTCGGGATATCAACCAAGGGCGGGGCTGTTTCCGTGGTAGGTGCTGCACCGAATCGGGCAGCAATTTTTTCGATGAGTCGTTGTTCAAGAGCGGTGTCCCTGCCCAAGGGAATCCACCCCGCGTTGACTTGCTGCTCACCGATCGGGCTGATGACCCGCGTCAAAGAACTGTCGTTGCGAAATGTGGCCGAGCTCGTCGTAGCCGCCAAGGGTTGATTCACGTCTTCGAGCTCCTTAAAGACTAGGACGGTGATCCAGTAACCCCCATCCCGGGGATCCACCCGGACCTCCGCGCGGCGGCGAAGGCTTTGCAGAGTGGCCTCCCACCGCGAATAGCGGTCTGGCGAATCGTGATGCCAGGGCTCTAAGATGGTAGCCGCGACTTTGGGACGAGTGTCGATCCGGCCGGAAGTAAAAACCGTCTGCAATTGCCGAACCGGTGACTCGCTTTCGATCTCGAAATCGTCATCAATGATGTCCACCAAAGCCTCCCAGAACTGCTCGGGGTTCTTTGCGCGGACAAAGATGGGATTAGGGTAATAGCAACTGAGGACCGGCGGGGGCGACAAAAACCAAGGCCGGAAGCACCCCGCAGGCACAACAGCGAGCGTGCTCCAGATCAAACATCCCCAGAGACAATTCAAGCGAAACCCCATAGCCAGCGCCGTCGGTGGCACTCCTCGTGTGCAATCCTTTCTCTCCGATGACTGGCGAAGTGTCCCCAAACGCCGCAAAATAGACAAGGCCACTTCGGCGCTGGTGCCGAAGAGGGGTCTTTTTCTCCCCAAATCGGCGGCGAACGAGCGCTAGACTCCCCCCCGCCATGTCGGGCCATCGCGGCGCCTCTTGGCCCGATGGACTAACTCAAGGTGCAGATACCCCACTAGGGGGGG
>Ga0209508_1001555_pt1 | contig 17472 bp, 14 predicted proteins | sample AD_UKC129_MetaG_FD_184427 | JGI IMG/M metagenome (GOLD analysis project Ga0209508, IMG submission 184427) | Active sludge microbial communities of municipal wastewater-treating anaerobic digesters from Canada - AD_UKC129_MetaG (SPAdes) (version 2) | ecosystem: Engineered > Bioreactor > Anaerobic... | reverse complement strand
CAGTACGACGGGGCAATTGAAGCGTATAGCGCCCTTGTGGAGAAGATGCCCGAAGGCAAGAACAACGACTCCGAATACTACGAACTCGCCATATCCTATATAAAAGTGGGGGACACAGCATCAGCGCAGCGCATCCTCAGCCTCTTAGAGGGAAAGAACTCCTCGTATGCGCAGGAGCTGCGCAAGGCGCTTCAGGAGCGCTAAGGTTGTGTTTTCACCGCGATCTCGCCATCGCCTCGGATAAGCCTTCCGATGGCAGCGGCATCGTGCCAACCCGAAGTGCGACATGCCGCAAGGATCATTTCGCTTCCTTCGGGGTGTACGGCCAAGAGCAACCCTCCAGATGTCTGAGGGTCAAACAAGAGCTCCGCTTCTGCGGGTGAAATCTCATCTAAGCCGCCGATTTGTGGGGCGTAGAGTTTGCGGTTCCTGTACCCACCGCCTGGCACAAATCCCTCCTCCGCGTATTCCAAGGCTCCTGGGATTACGGGCAGGCGTTTTGTATATATCTCAGCCGAGAGACCTTTTGAAGAAAGCATGTTGAACAAGTGTCCCGCTAAGCCGAAACCGGTTACATCGGTGCAGGCGTGGATGTAAGACTTGGTGATGTCATCCAATTTCAGCGGCAGGTCGTTAAGTCGTCTCATGCTTTCAACGGCCGCGTTCATGTGTTCGGCCTTGGCCATATCCACTTTGGCTGCCGTCGAGATCAGACCCGTGCCCAGGGGCTTTGTGAGGATCAAAATATCGTCCTCTTCGGCACCGTCGATGCGCCAAATATCGTCGCGACGCGCTTCGCCGAAGACGACGAGGCCGTATTTTGGCTCCCGGTCCTCTACGCTGTGTCCACCGGCCAAGATTGCGCCAGCCTCTATGACTTTCCTCTGGCCGCCCTGCAATATGCTCTGCAACACCTCGATAGGTTCGCAGCTCAAGGGGAAAGCGACGACGTTCAGCGCTACCCTGGGCCTCCCGCCCTTCGCGAAGACGTCGCTCAGCGAGTTTGCGGCCGCCACCTCGCCGAACAAAGCGGGGTCATCCACGATGGGCGTTATGAAATCGATGGTGAGGATACCAATCCTTTCCTCATCGATAGCCCAAAGCGCCGCATCTTCCCCTCCCTTCCATCCGGCCAGGAGGGATTTATCGTCGGACTGCGCGAGTCCTTCTAAGAGTTTTTGTAGGTCCGCCGGACCTATTTTGGCCGCTCAGCCGGCCGCGCTGGACATCTGCATAAGCCGCACCATGTCAATCTCCTTTGGATTCGCTCATTTTCCAAAGCAATTATAATTTATCATATCTGTCGTAGGCAAGTTTTAAAAACGAGGGAGGAGAGTCGCGCGATGGACCTTAGAGAGCAGAAGTGCAAGCCCTGCGAAGGAGGAGTGCCGCCGTTCACGGAGGAGGAGGCGAAGGAGTATTTGAGCGAGGTTCCTGATTGGGAGATCGCTCAGGAAAACGGCAGGCTGTGCATACGCAGGACCTTTAAGTTCAAGGATTTCAAGGGCTCATGGCGCTTCTTCGACGAAGTGGCCGCTTTGGCCGAAGACGAGGGACACCATCCCGATATTTTGGTGCGCTGGAACAGGGTGACCATAACGCTCACTACCCATGCGATAAAGGGGCTTTCGATAAACGATTTCATAATGGCGGCCAAGATCGACGACCTTTACGGAAGCTCGTAGCCAAAAGAAAGTCAGAGAGGGTACCTAAAGATGTCCTCTCTGACTGCGCTTTAGATCAGTAAGAGCTTATGAGCTTCACGTAGTTGGCGCGCTCGAAGGCCTTTGGGTTCGCCACGGCCCTCTGACTGAGATGCCCTCTGATTTCCTCTGCGCTCTTAAGCCTCTTTTCCTCCAAGAAGCGCCTGAACTCTTCGAGCATTATGGAGGCATGGCTTATCCCGTTTTTCAGGAGCGCCGATGCGACCATGGCCACCTTGGCTCCGGCGAGGATGCACTTGGCTATGTCTTCTCCCTTGTGCACGCCTCCCGTTATCGCTATATCCGCTTTTATGCGCGGCGAGATTATGGCGGCCCATCGCAGCCGCAGCAATAGCTCCTGCGACGTGCTCAATTCGAGACGAGGCACTACATCCATCGTTTTGATGTCCAGATCCGGCTGGTAAAAGCGGTTAAAGATCGTTATGCCCTCGGCTCCGGCCTCTGTCACCGTTTTCGCTACGCAAGGTATGGAGCTGTAAAAGGGAGAGAGCTTAACCGCTACGGGGATTTCTACGGCCTCGCACACGTCTTTTACGATCTCCGACAGCTCTTCCTCCACTTGTGACGACGTTACGAGGGGATCCGTGGGGATGGTGTATACGTTGAGCTCCAGAGCATCAGCTCCAGACTCCTCTATGCGGCGGGCGTAATCTGCCCACTTCCCCGGGGAGGCTGCGTTCAAGCTCGCTATGATGGGCATGGAAGTGGAGCCCTTTGCCGCTTCTATGAGCTTTAGATAGGACTCTGGCCCTATGCCGTATTGCGGAAGCTCTGGAAAGTAGGTCAACGCCTCGGGGAAGCTTTCAGCTCCTTCCTCGAGATGCTCGTGCAGCCTTATGCTTTCAGCGATCAGCTCCTCTTCGAAGAGGGAGTGGAGCACTATCGCTCCGACTCCCGCTTCTTCGAGCCTCTTTATGTTATCGAACTGTTTGGTCAGGGGCGAAGCCGAAGCCACTAACGGGTTTTTCAGCTTTAACCCTAAATATGTCGTGGAAAGGTCCGTCACATTGCATCCTCCTTCCTGCCCAAGATCTGCGAAAGGCCTTCGTATAGGGCCCAGCGCTCATATATGCCCTTTTGGGCCGCCTCGAGCAATTTTTCAGCCCTCTCCGGGAAGGCATTGTGGAGCATGGCGAAGCGCGTTTCGTTGAGGGCATATTCCTTAAGCGGGATCTGCGGCGCTTTTGAATCGAGCTGCAACGGGGACTTTCCCTCCGCTGCGAGGCGGGGGTCATAGCGCAAAAGAGGCCAGTGGCCGCAAGCCACGGCCTTTTTTTGCTGTTCTAAGCCATATTTAAGATCGTATCCGTGGGCGATGCAATGGCAGTAAGCTATGATGATGGACGACCCGGGATATGACTCTGCCTCCAAGAATGCCCTGATCGTTTGGGCGTCGTTCGCGCCGATGGCCACGCGTGCCACATAGACATTGCCGTATGTCATGGCCATGAGCGCCAAGTCTTTTTTGCCGGTAGGTTTACCGGCAGCGGCGAACTTCGCCACGGCTCCCATGGGCGTGGCCTTGGACATCTGTCCCCCCGTATTCGAATATACCTCGGTGTCGAGCACGAGGACATTCACGTTCTCCCCAGATGCCAATACGTGGTCCAGGCCGCCGTACCCTATGTCGTAGGCCCAACCGTCGCCGCCGACTATCCAGATGCTGCGCTTCACGAGGTCGTCGGCCAGCTCTGCCAGCTCTTTGGCCTTGGGGTCGTTTAGACCTGAAAGTTTTGTCTTCAGTTCGGCCACCCTTTGGCGCACTGTGGCGAGGCCGCTTTCGTCCGATTGGTCAGCTTTCAATATCTCGTCGACCAACCTCTCCCCAATGCTCCCGGCCAGTTCCGAAAGCAGTTGACGGGCTCGTGTCTGTCGGATGTTCGCGGAAAGCCTCATTCCCAGGCCGAACTCGGCGTTATCTTCGAAGAGCGAGTTGGACCAGGCCGGCCCTCGCCCATCGTCGTTATACGTCCACGGCGTAGTGGGGAGGTTGCCTCCGTATATGGACGAACAACCCGTGGCGTTGGCCACAATAGCCCTGTCGCCGAATAGTTGGCTCAGGAGCTTTACGTAAGGAGTTTCACCGCAACCGGCGCAGGCCCCCGAGAACTCAAATAGCGGGCGCAGGAGCATGACGTCTTTTACGCTCTTTATGTTTAACTGTCCGCGTTCGATATCGGGAATGCTGAGGAAATGTTCCCAGTAACGCGCCTCTCTGTCTTTTATGGGAAGTTGCGGTGTCATATTTATGGCCTTTTTCTTTGCATCGGTCTTGCTCTTGGCCGGGCAGTTCTGCACGCATAAACCGCAGCCCACGCAATCTTCTGGGGCTACCTGAATGGTGAAATACATGCCCTGCATCTTCGGCCACTTCGCCGGAGCATAGCGCCATCCCTCCGGCGCACCTTCCAGCCACTTCTTCTCATAGACCTTGCCGCGGATAGTGGCATGCGGGCATACCAAGGCGCACTTGCCGCACTGAATGCATATCTCGGGCTCCCACTGAGGGATCTCCAAGGCTATATTGCGTTTTTCCCAGCGCGACGTGCCGCTCGGGAACGTCCCGTCTGCGGGAAGGGCGCTCACGGGGAGTTCGTCCCCTTTTAGGGCTATCATCGGGCCGAGGACGTCCCGCACGAACTCCGGTGCCTCGGGCGAGACTGGAGGGCGCAGGTCAAAGGAGGCAGTGACGCGCTCCGGCACGTTCACCTGGTGCATGTGATCGAGAGCGGCGTCGACGGCTGCTATGTTCATCTCGACCACCGCTTCGCCGCGCTTGCCGTAGGTCTTCTCTATGGCTTCTTTTATGCGCCCTATGGCATCGTCTTTGGGCAAGATCCCGCTCAAGGCGAAGAAACAGGTCTGCATGATCGTGTTGATCCTGACTCCCAACCCTTTTTCCCTGGCCACGCGGTAGGCGTCGATCACGTAAAACTTGAGTTTTTTGTCGATGATGTGCCTTTGCATTGTGACGGGCAGGTGGTCCCACACCTCTTCCGGTCCGTAAGGGCTGTTCAGCAGAAATGTCGCACCTTGGGCAGCCGCATTCAGGACGTCGTATTTCTCGACGAAGGGAAATTGATGACATCCCACGAAGTCGGCCTTTTGTATCACGTAAGTCGATCGGATGGGCTCGGGGCCGAAGCGGAGGTGAGATATGGTGATGCCCCCAGACTTCTTCGAGTCGTAGACGAAATAGCCTTGAGCGTAGAGGTCCGTGCCTTCGCCTATGATCTTGATGCTGTTCTTGTTGGCGCCGACCGTGCCGTCAGCCCCAAGTCCGAAGAATACCGCTTGGGAGAGGCCTGGGTGAGGTATCGAAAAGGATCGGTCCAATTCGAGACTCGTCTTCGCCACGTCGTCGTCGATGCCCACGGTGAAGTGGTTTTTGGGAGAAGGCTTGGAGGCTTCATCCAGGACGGCCTTGACCATAGCTGGCGTGAACTCTTTAGACGATAGGCCGTAACGCCCTCCGATGATCCTCGGCTTATCCTTTGTGGGAAGCTCTCCGGAAGCCGCCATTTCCTCGATGGCCGACACCACGTCGAGATAGAGGGGTTCTCCCAAGCTCCCAGACTCCTTCGTGCGGTCCAAGATGGCTACGGTTTTAACGCTTTTGGGCAAGCTGTTGACGAAGTGCCTCGCCGAGAAGGGGCGGAAGAGGCGAACCTTGATCACCCCTACCTTTTCACCCTGCTCCGTCAGGTATTGAACGGTCTCGTGGGCCGTTTCAGCGCCTGAACCCATTATCACCAGGACGCGCTCGGCCTCGGGATGCCCGACGTAGTCGAAGAGGTGGTAGCTGTATCCCGTCAGCGAGGAAAACTTGTCCATCGCTTCCTGGAATATATCGGGCGCCGCCATGTAGTAGGGATTGCAAGCTTCTCTCGCCTGGAAGAAGACGTCCGGGTTCTGGGCCGTGCCGCGGATGAACGGGCGGTCAGGCGATAGAGCCCTCTTCCTATGGGCCGCCACTAAATCGTCGTCTATCATGTCCCTCAATGTCTCGTCCTCCAAGTATTCGATCTTGGACACCTCGTGAGATGTACGGAAACCGTCGAAGAAGTGGAGGACCGGCACCCTCGCCTTGAGCGTGGCGGCGTGGGCGATGCAGGCCAGGTGGTGAGCCTCTTGGACCGATCCCGACGCGAGGAGCGCCCATCCGGTTGAGCGTGCGGCCATGACGTCGCTGTGATCGCCGAATATCGAAAGCGCGTGCGTCGCTACAGTCCGAGCGGAGACGTGCATGGCGCATGAGGTGAGTTCGCCAGCGATCTTGAACATGTTCGGTATCATCAGTAGTAACCCTTGAGACGCCGTGAAGGTGGTGGTCAGGGCTCCAGCTTGAAGGGAACCGTGCATGGCTCCTGCTGCTCCGCCTTCGCTCTGCATCTCTACGACCCGCGGAACGCCACCCCAGATGTTTTGTCTTCCCTGGGCGGACCATTCATCGGCGTGCTCTCCCATTGGCGAAGACGGCGTTATGGGATAGATTGTAGCCGCTTCGCTCAACCTGTAGGCAACGGACGCGACGGCCTCATTGCCATCTACCGTAATCATTTTTCCTTTCACTCATAGCCTCTCCCTTCGGAATTGTTTTTATTTTTTTAATTATAACTTGTTTGACACGACTTGGGGATGGGCTCGCCTCCCGAATGCGCACGGCCACACCGCGCGGCGGCTACAACGCGGCCGACGTCAGTAGCTCAGGCAGGCGTAAAATCCACGACTACCGCACCTGCCACCTTTTTTCGATCCAGCTCAGAGCATTGCTCGTGACGCTGGTGAGCAGGAGGTATATCAGGCCCACCAAGGCGAACGTCTCAAACGACGCGTAGGTCACGCTGCGGACCTGCTGCCCGACCATGGTCAGTTCCGTTATGGCGAGCGTCGAAAGCAATGATGACTCCTTTACGAGGGTCACGAACTCATTGCCGAAGGCGGGTAGCATGTTTCGGATCGCTTGAGGCAATATAATGTAGCGCATCGTCTGAAGATACGACAAGCCGAGCACTTTAGCCGCCTCCCACTGCCCCTTGGGGACCGCCTCTATGCCGCCGCGCACGATTTCTGCCACGTAGCCGCCGGAGTTTATGCCCAACCCTATCACGCCTGAAGTGAAAGCCGGGAGATTCAACCCCAGCGATGGAAGGCCGAAATAGATGAAGAAGAGCTGTATGAGCAGAGGAGTGCCGCGGATGACGTAGACGTAGGCCGCGGCGAGCATTCTGAGCGGCGAGGCGAAAGGGAGGACCCTCAATGCTCCCACCACGACGCCTATGGCCAACCCCAACAGCACAGCTACGATGGAGGCGCGGATCGTGATCAAAGTCCCCACGCCGAACATATGCAAATACGGCAATACGGCAGAGAAATCTAACACCTCGAACCTCCTATTCGACCACGAGAGTTTTGCCGAAGTGAGGCAAAAGCCTCTGCAAAAATAACTGCGTCCTGGCTTGCTTCGGCCTCACGAATATTTCGTAAGGCGGGCCTTCCTCCACGATAATTCCCTCATCCATAAATATTACACGGCTTGAGACGTCTTTGGCGAATAGCATTTCGTGGGTGATGATGATCATGGTCATGCCGCTGTGCGCGAGTTGAGCGATCACCTCGAGCACCTCCCCGACCAACTCCGGATCGAGAGCGCTGGTCGGTTCGTCGAAGAGCATGATCTTGGGTTCCATGGCCAGGGCCCTCGCTATGGCGACCCGTTGCTGTTGGCCTCCCGAAAGCTGAGACGGCCGTGCGTTGAGCTTGTCTCCGAGCCCGACGCGATGTAGGAGTCTCACCCCTACCTCCTCGGACTGCTCGCGCGTGAGGCCTTTAACCTTTGTGGGAGCCAGCGTAACGTTTTGTAGCGCCGTGAGATGGGGAAAGAGGTTGAACTGTTGAAATATCATGCCGACCATCCCCGACAATTCGCGGTTGCTGATCCTTTTGTCGTCGATCCTGTTGCCGTAAAGGTAGACTTCTCCCTCGTCTATATCCTCGAGCTTGCATAGGCAGCGCGCCAGCGTGCTTTTGCCCGAACCGCTCGGGCCTATAACTGAGATGACCTCCCCCTCTTCCACCTCTAAGTCGATCCCTTTCAATACGTGAAGGTCGCCGAAGCGCTTGTGAAGGTTTCGTGACCGTATGGCCTTTGCCAACCATTTCACCTCCCGATGTCATTCTACTACGTATGTGGGTTTATACTTACGTCGATGCACAATTGGAGGGGTTCGTGTTATGTGGAAAATCGCCTTTTGGATCCTCTTTTTGGCGGCAGCGTCGTGGGAGGTGGTCCTTCACGCGTTGGAATGGAGGCATTTAAAGACGTTGGAGGGTGGACCACCTCAGGAGATGATTCGCATTTTGCCCGATAATTATAACTGGCACAGGGGGATTAAATATGCCCAAGATCACCTGCGCTTGGGCCTCGGGGAGACGCTTTCATCCTACACCCTCATGGCCGTTGCCATCGAAAGCGGCCTCTATGCCGCGGTGAGCTCGTGGGCAGGGATGACCTTTACCTCCCCCTTCTTGGCCGGTTTGGTCTTCGGCGTCGTGGCCTCAGCGACCGTTTGGCTCGTGCAGCTTCCCTGGGAGTGGAGCGAGGCCTTCCGTGTCGAGGAATCGTACGGCTTCAATCGGGCTTCGCCAGCGCTCTTCTGGCGGGACCAGCTCGTCAAGTTATCGTTTTTGTGCGCGATCGGCGGAGGGTTGCTGGGATCCCTCACATGGCTTTCGGGGAAGCCCCTTTGGCCCTTGTGGGGCTTTTTGCTCCTTTTTGGCGTAGAGCTGTTCTTTGTGGCCTTTCTGCCCATCGTAGTGGTGCCGTTATTTTGCAGGTTGGGTCCTCTGCAGGACGAGGCCTTACGCCAGCAGATCGAGGGCCTCCTTCAAAGCGTCGGTTTCCGGCCGGCCAAAGTCTTGGTGGCGGATGCCTCAAAGAGATCCCTTCACGGCAATGCCTTCCTGGCAGGGTTGGGGAGAGCGAAGAGGGTGGTCCTTTTCGATACGCTGATGCGCTCCTTTCCCCATCAGGAGATATTGGCTATCATAGGGCATGAGCTCGGACATTGGAAACGTCGCCATGCGGCAAGCCGCTTGGGCCTGTTGCTGTCGTTTGAGGCCTGCGCTTTTTTCTTTTTGTGGGTGGCCATGACGTCGCCTCTTTTTGCCGCATCCTTTGGCCTGGAAGGACTTTCCCATGGGAGCCTCGGCCTCGCTGTCGCGATGTTGGGTTTTATCTCCACGCTCTCCTTCCAGCCGCTCCTTTCGTCCAGGGCGCGAAAGGAGGAGTTCGAGGCCGACGCCTTTGGCGCTGAATGTGCGGGCAGGGAGGCGATGACGGAAGCCCTCCGTCGCCTTTCCTCGGAAAATCTCGCGTGGAGCCCGCCGCACAAGTTGTACGCTGCCTGGTATCACAGTCATCCTTCTATGCTCGAGCGGCTCCTTCTTTTGTCCGACGGGGAAGGGTGCAGCGTTGCAAAATAACCTATGGGGGTGATCCCTTGCTTTCATGCGGCATTATCGGCCTTCCCCTATGCGGGAAGACCACGATATTCAACGTAATCACCAAGGCAGGTGCTGAAGTGAAGCCCTATGCGAGCGGCAGGGTTGACCCGAACAGGGCGATCGTGCCCGTCCCGGACAAGCGCTTGGATCGCCTCGCGAAAGTCTTTGATCCGAGGAGAGTGGTGCCGGCGACAGTGGAGTTCGTGGACCTGGCCGGAATCGCCAGAGACGCCAGCAAAGGAGCCGGCTTGGGCGTTTCCTTCCTCTCCTTTGTCGAGAAGAGCGATGCTTTGATCCATGTGCTTCGCGCCTTCAGGGATCCCAATGTGCCTCATCCTGAGGGCAGGATAGATCCGGCGGAGGATTGGGAGATAGTGGAGATGGAGCTCATCCTGAGAGACCTATCGGCGTGTGAGAGCCGCATCAAGGGATTGCGCGGCAAGAAGCGCCTTCAACCGGAAGACGAGTCGGAGCTCGCCCTCTTAGAGCGCTGTCGCGCTCACCTCTTGGAGGGGCACCCGTTGAGGGAGGAGAGCTTCGCTCCCGAAGAGGAAAAGAGACTCAAGGGCTTTTCTTTCCTAACCAGTAAGCCTGAACTTTTGGCCTTGAACCTGGACGAAGACCAGGCGAAAGACGATCTTATCCCGGGATGCGATAGGCTATACGAGTTGACCTCTCGAAGGGGTCTTGAGCTGGTCAAAGTCTACGGTCGCCTGGAGATGGAGATGGCCGAGCTTTCGCCCGAAGAGGAGTCGGAGTTTGCGAAGAGCGCCGGCATAGAGGAGCTGGGCAGAGAACGCCTCATAAGGTCTGCTTACCGCATTTTGAGGCTCATTTCTTTCTTTACCGTCGGAAAGGATGAGGTCAGAGCGTGGACCATACGGGACGGAAGCACAGCGGTCGAGGCAGCAGGAGCCATCCACACGGATATGGCCAAGGGCTTCATAAGGGCCGAGGTGGTCCATTACGAAGATTTCGCCGCCCACGACTTTTCCAAACAGAGGTGCAGGGAGAAGGGATTGTTGCGCCTTGAGGGGCGGGATTACGTCATTCGCGACGGGGATATCATAGAGATCAGGTTCAATGTGTGAGGAGGAATGACAATGGCATATCGCGGAATCGCTTTGACCATAGCTGGCAGCGACTCGGGCGGAGGCGCTGGGATTCAGGCGGATTTAAAGACCTTCGCCGCCTTTGAGGTTTTTGGCACCACGGCCATCACAGCCATTACGGCACAGAACAGCTTGGGCGTACACGGCGTATTCGATATCCCCCCGGAGATGGTGGAAGCGCAGATAGATGCCGTGCTCTCAGATTTCCCTGTGGGTGCTGCGAAGACCGGCATGCTCAGCAGGAGCGAGACCGTGAGGGCTGTGTGCGATGTCCTGAGGCGGCATCATTTCACTGCGCTCGTAGTGGACCCAGTGATGATAGCCCAGAGCGGCGATGCCTTGATAGACGATCCTGCAATCGAGGCTTTGAAGGAAGAGCTGTTCCCCCTCACCTACATCGTTACGCCGAATGTGCCGGAGGCCGAGCGGCTCACGGGGCTATCGGTGGAGGATGAAGAAGGGATGGAAGCGGCCGCTCGGGAGATAGCGCAGATGGGCCCTCGGGGAGTGTTGGTGAAGGGTGGGCATTTGCCGGGCAAGGATGTGGTCGACCTGTTCCTTTGGGATGGAAAGGTGACCCGCTTTACTCATCCGCGCATCGAGACCGAAAACACCCACGGCACGGGTTGCACGCTGAGTGCCGCCATAGCTGCGGGGATCTCCGCGGGAGCGGATGTGCTGGCAGCCGTAGATGCGGCTCGCCGATATGTCCGCAAAGCCATAGAGGAAGGCTTTAAGGGAGGCAAGGGTTACGGCTGTCTCTGCCACATAGTGAAGGAGTGGTGAGCGCCATGTCGTGGAGCGTTTCCGATGTAGCAATGGCATGGGGCGCAATTCGCCCTCGCAATCCTCTCATCTATCACATCACGAATGCCGTGGCCATGAATGAGCAGGCGCACGTAATGCTCGCCGTGGGCGCCTCTCCAATAATGTCCTGGAATCCCCTCGAGGCAGGGGATCTGACGAGGGCGTGCGACGGCGTATTGATAAACATCGGGACGCCGACTCGCGAGAGCGCAGAGGCCGCTTTTGTAGCTGTCGAAGAGGCTCGTTCTGCAGGAAAGCCGCTTCTGCTCGACCCTGTGGGTTACGGCGCCACGGCGCTGAGGAGTGAGTTGACAGAAAGGCTCCTCGAAAGCGGCGCGCCGGCGATAGTCAAGGGGAACGGATCGGAGATCTCGCTCCTCGCCGGCGCGGGAGGTGCAATTCGCGGCGTCGACGCCGTCGAAGCTGGGGATAGTGCAAAGGCCGCCGCGGGCGTAGCCAAAAAGTTTCATTGCTTGGCGATAGCTACGGGCAAAGACGATTACGTGAGCGACGGGAGGCAGGTGTGGGCGGTGCGCGGCGGTCACGTCTGGCTGAAATCCTTGACTGGTTCGGGATGTTGGGCGGGTTCGCTCGTTTTGGCTGCCGTCGTCTCTTGCGGAGACGAGCTTTTGGGCAGCGTGGCGGCTTTGGTGGCCTTCGGCATCGCCGCAGAAAAGGCGGCCTCGATCTCCCGCGGTCCGGGCACTTTTAGGGCAAATCTATTCGACGTGCTCTCGTCTTTGACGCCTGGCGATTTTGAGGCCGCAGGCGTCCGCTGGGATAAGAGGCAAGTTCTCTGACTTTTAGATACATGGCTAACCTTGGATAAGGGGTTTCAGCGCGCGTTCTAAGAGCTTTTGCCACGGAGGGAGCGCCTTGAGGGAAAGGTTACAATCGATTTGTGCGATGGACGAGACCTCTTCGGGGCGCCTCTTTAGTCTCCTGGCTAAATTATCTAAAGAAGTGCCACCGCAGCGGATAGAGCTTCTCGGGATTTCCGCCTCCTTCCCCACCAAGGCCCAGCTGCGCTCCGATATAGAGCCTATGACGAGACCGCGTATAGGTTCCCCTCTGCGAGAGGGGGCGTTGACATTTACTATTGCACCGTCGCGTGAAATAACGACGCATCCCGTCGGATAGTCAACTGCTATCTCGCTCATGAGCGGTGCGAGGTTCGGATCGAGTTTGGTCCCTGCCTCCTCTTTCAAGATTTCGAGGGCCTCGACCGGAAGAAATGCTGGCCGGTATGGCCGGTCGGAGATCAGGGCATCATACGTGTCAGCTATGGTGACGAGGCGGACCACCTCCGGGATCTCTCCTCCCTTCAGAAGGATGCCACTCGCAGGGCCATAGCCCGTTCCATCCCAGCGTTGGTGATGATGAAGCACTATACCTCGCGCTAGCGGCATGATTGTGGGGTTTTTTCTCGCTATCTCCCATCCCCACTGAGGATGCATCTTCATGATCTCCCATTCTTCGGCGCTCAATGGCCCCGGTTTGTTCAAGATTTCTGGCAATATGCGCATCTTTCCTATATCGTGGAGCAGCGCCCCGATCCCCAAGTCGAGGCGGGTCTGAAAGTCGGGATATACTACAAGGCCCTCTTCGGCAGCTACGCGCATTAGTGCCAGGGAGAAGAGCGTGGCCATCCAAGAGTGTTCGTAAGTGTATTCGTCGTAGTTTGCCAAGTGCTTCATATCCGAAAATACGAGATTGCTCGCGGAAAATATGCCCTCTATTATGGAAACGATCTCCTCGGTGACTTCGTAAAGGACCTCCTCCGGCAAGGCCTTTTTCGACCGGGCGAAATCGTAAATCTCCCTTATCTGCCTGCGCACTTTGAGGGCTATGTTCGATGGGACGAGCGCTTCATCGGCCTCTTCTTCATCTGAAGGGAGCAAGACCTTGATGGATAGAATGCCGTAGCGCCTCAAGCTCTCTATCCTCTGATGGGAAAGTCTTGCCCCCCGCGCGAGGAGGAGTTGTCCGCCATCGCCTAAGACGTCTCCGGCGACCTTCATCCCTGGTTGTAGGTTTTCGATCGGCACAATGAGCGGCAATTCGCAACCCCCATTCAGCGGCAGAGAAAGGGATTTGTTTTCATATGATCATAGCCCACAGTTTGGTATTTTAATCATTTGTCCGCATGAGATGAATACACCTAAAGGCGCAATCTGATCGGCTCAACTGGGTCTTAAGGCCTAAGCTGAGCAAGATGGAGTGGCATTTACCATTTGACGCATTTTAATTTAACGGCCATAATTATCCGTGAAAGAGTATGCTGGGCGGTGAATAGGTTGAAGAAAACCCCATTGTACGAAGAGCATCTGAAATTGAAGGCAAAAATGGTAGAGTTTCACGGTTGGCTTTTGCCGCTTCAGTATTCCGGCATTCTGGCGGAGCATAACGCTGTGCGAAACGCAGCTGGCCTCTTCGACGTCTCTCACATGGGGGAGATAAGCGTTAAGGGTGAAGGCAGCGAAGCTTCCCTCCAATACATCCTCACGAACGACATTTCAGCGATGGCGCCCGGACGGGCGCTTTATTCACCCATGTGTTATCCCGACGGCGGCATCGTTGACGACCTTCTCGTTTATAAGCTCGATGGAGAAAGTTATGTGTTAGTGGTAAACGCCGCAAACGTAGAAAGGGATCGCCAGTGGCTCCTTTTACATGCATCTGGCGCGAAAATCGAGGACATCTCGGACCGATATGCCCAACTCGCTCTCCAGGGGCCCAATTCTTTGGAGATCCTCCAGAGGCTCACATCCCAACCACTTAACGAGATAGGATTTTTCCGATTCAAATCCAACGTATCGATAGGGAGCGCGAGTGCGCTCCTTTCGCGCACCGGTTACACTGGAGAGGACGGCTTTGAGATCTACCTCGATGCAGCCGAAGCGCCTACCCTCTGGCAGCGCCTACTCGACGCCGGTTCCTCCCTCGGGTTGGTGCCGGCCGGGCTGGGCGCGAGGGACACGCTACGGTTTGAGGCTTGTCTTCCCCTTTACGGGAATGAACTTTCAGAGAAAGTGACGCCCCTCGAAGCCGGCCTCGATCGCTTTGTCAAGTTCAATAAAGATTTCATAGGCAAAGAAGCGTTGTGGGCGCAAAAGGAAGGAGGAGTGAAGCGACGGATAGCGGGGCTTGAGCTGTTAGATTCGGGCGTCCCTCGTCAGGGGTATGAGGTGCGCGCAGATGGCAAGGCCGTCGGCGTCGTCACATCGGGCAATTTTGCGCCTTACCTGAAGAAGTATTTGGCCTTGGCCCTCTTGAATTCGGACTTTTCTCGCGAGGGCCAAAAACTTTTGGTGTCGATAAGGGGCAAGGAGCATAGGGCCACAGTCGTTCCCACTCCTTTTTATCGCAGAAGCGGGAAGGTTTAGATTTTTTAAAAAAGAATCAATCACAGGAGGTGTCGAGAGTGGCAGAATTTCCGTCAGAACTGAAGTATGCGGAGACGCACGAATGGGTAAGGGTCGAAGGTAAGAAGGCATATGTCGGCATCAGTGACTACGCCCAGGATGCGCTCGGTGACGTCGTTTACGTGGAACTGCCGGAGGTGGGAAAGGTCGTAAAGGCGGGAGACCAGCTTAGCTCCGTCGAGTCTGTGAAGGCTGCTTCTGACATATACGCGCCCGTCTCCGGCAAAATTGTCGAGGTGAACGAGTCCCTCAAGAGCGACCCCGCGCTCCTGAATAGCGATCCCTACGGCGCGTGGATCGCCGCCATCGAGATGAGCGATCCCTCCGAGCTCGATTCGCTTCTGGATGCCGCTGCCTACCAAAGGTTGTGCGAAGAGTCATAGCCATGCGATACATGCCCAACACCCAGGAGCAACGCGCGCAGATGCTCGAGGCCCTGGGTCTTTCCTCTGTGGAAGACCTCTTTTCGTGCATACCCGAGACCGTTCGCTTTAAAGGGAAGCTCAACCTGCCCGAGGCCCTTTCGGAGATGGAGCTCGTTTCTCACATGCAGGCCTTGGCCGACTCAGATTTAAACCTCGACGCCTGCGCCTGTTTTTTGGGAGCCGGCGCCTACGACCATTATGTCCCGGCAGCGATCGATCAGATCCTGTTGCGCCAGGAGTTTTACACGTCTTATACGCCTTATCAGCCGGAGATCAGTCAGGGGACGTTGCAGGCGCTCTTTGAATATCAGACGATGATATGCGACATTGCGGGCATGGATGTGTCCAACGCTTCCATGTATGACGGGGCTTCGGCATTGGCGGAGGCTTCTATAATGGCCTGCAGCATCACCGGTAGAAGCCGCGTGCTCGTGGCCAGGTCGATACATCCTGAAAGCAGGCAGGCCGTGAGGACCTATGTGACGTTCAGAGATATGGAAGTAGAGGAGTTCGGCTACGTAAACGGACAGGCGAATTTAGAGGAGTTGGAGGAAAAGATCTCGCCCGATACTGCTGCGGTGCTGGTGCAGGACCCCAACTTCTTCGGCGTCGTCGAACCCTTAGAGGCGATCGCCGAGATCGCCCACCGCTATGGCGCCCTCTTCGTCGCGAGCGTGGACCCGATTTCACTTGCGCTCCTTAAATCCCCTGGAGAGAGCGGTGCGGATATAGCCGTAGGAAGCGGTCAACCGCTTGGGAACCCCATCTCCTTTGGGGGCCCCCACTTCGGCTTTTTAGCCGCCAAAGAGAGGTTCGTGCGCCGCATGCCGGGCCGCATAGTCGGGCAAACGCACGATAAAAACGGCAAACGCGGCTTCGTCCTCACCCTCCAAGCGCGAGAGCAGCACATCAGGCGCGAGAAGGCCACGTCTAACATATGCACGAATCACACGCTCAATGCCATAGCCGCGGCGATATACCTTTCCCTCATGGGAAGGGACGGTTTGGTCAAAGTCGCCGAGCTTTGCCAAAAGAAGGCCCGATACGCATACGAAGCCCTCACGGGGCTCGGCAAATTCAAGCCCGCCTTTTCTGCCCCCTTCTTTAGGGAGTTTGTCCTGCTGAGCGCCGAACCCGTTGGGGACCTCAATCGACGCCTGTTGGACGAAAAGGTCATAGGTGGGTATCCCTTAGGGAAGGATTACCCCGAGATGCCGGACGGTTGGCTATTGGCGGTCACGGAAAAGAGGAGTCGCGAGGAGATAGATCGCCTCGTGAGGGTTGCGGGAGGTGCCTCGTCATGAGAGATCCAGAGAAGCTCATATTCGAAATGGGATCCCCTGGGCGAATCGGCTATTCCCTTCCTCCCTGTGATGTGCCTGAGCTTCCAGAACCGTTGCTTACATCCGAAGAGCATAGGCGGAAAAGCGCTTTGAATCTTCCCGAGGCGAGCGAGGTCGATGTGGTTCGCCACTTCACGAGGTTGTCGCAGCTCAATTACGGCGTAGACTGCGGTTTTTACCCCTTGGGATCGTGCACTATGAAATACAATCCGAAGGTGAACGAAACCGTGGCGCGCTTCCCCGGCTTTTCCCGCCTCCATCCGTACCAGCCGGAAGAGACGGTTCAAGGGGCATTGAGGCTCATGTACGAGCTTGGGAGTATGCTCTCCGAGATAACAGGGATGGCCGCTTTTTCGCTGCAGCCCGCCGCTGGGGCCCACGGTGAGATGACGGGCCTCATGATCATAAAAGCGTATCATGCCCACAGGCACGACAACAAGAGAAGGCAAATCCTGGTGCCTGACTCCGCCCACGGCACAAACCCCGCCTCTGCTGCCATGCTCGGTTACGAAGTGGTGGAGGTGAAGTCGAACGAACGTGGCACGGTCGACCTCGATACGCTAAAAAGCCTGCTCGGCGATGAAACGGCAGGTCTGATGCTCACGAATCCGAACACGCTCGGCCTTTTCGAGGACGAGATAGTTCCCATCGCCGAGGCGGTTCACGGCGCAGGTGGTTTGGTTTACTATGACGGTGCCAATTTGAACGCCGTATTGGGAGTGAGTCGCCCGGGCGATATGGGCTTTGACGTGGTCCATTTGAACCTCCACAAGACGTTCAGTTCGCCTCACGGCGGCGGCGGTCCAGGGGCCGGACCGGTAGGCGTATGCAAAAGGCTCATGCCATTTCTCCCAAAGCCTGTGGTGGCGCTCGAAGATGGGCGTTACCGCCTCGATTACGACCGCCCTCTTTCTGTGGGCAAGGTCCGCTCTTATTTCGGCAACTTCGGCGTTTTGGTTAGGGCCTACGCCTATATCTTAAGCATGGGAAGTTCAGGTCTGCGAGAAGTGGCCGAAAACGCGGTCCTGAATGCCAACTACCTGCTGAAACGCCTTAAGAAACATTATCACGTTCCCTTCGATCGCCCCTGCATGCACGAGTGCGTAGTCTCGTGCTCGGATTTGAAAGAG
>Ga0209508_1001554_pt1 | contig 17479 bp, 9 predicted proteins | sample AD_UKC129_MetaG_FD_184427 | JGI IMG/M metagenome (GOLD analysis project Ga0209508, IMG submission 184427) | Active sludge microbial communities of municipal wastewater-treating anaerobic digesters from Canada - AD_UKC129_MetaG (SPAdes) (version 2) | ecosystem: Engineered > Bioreactor > Anaerobic... | reverse complement strand
ACACCTTCATCCTCCTGCCAAACACGAGACAATACACGTTTCACTCTGTCGCTCCTTATGCTAGAGACTCGAGGAACCGACACAAGACACTCCTTGGCCGACCCACCGCAGGCCGACCTGACAAGCTTGCCCATTCCCATCGATGGGAAGACGTCTGGTGTTATCCCCTGACGCATGTTTTATGCCAAAACCAAAAAAGACAACCCAAAATAAGCGTTCTAGTCATATCTTATTGCTGATGAATAACTTGCGACGAGGCTGGCAATGAGAATTCGCGTCCGGCGAGCCCAGGGACCGTGTTAGTATTTTCAAACTGTCTAAGCCCCTATGTCCCCCCATGTTTCATAATGTTAACGTGTGGGCCAAAATAAATGCTTCGTGCACATAAAGGTTTACCTCGTTCAAACCTACTGGGAGATTGCCATGCGGTTGGTGGTTCATGCGCTCGCATTTCTTTCCCTATTGGGATGCGCCCGCGATGTATTGGCGGAAGCGTCGGGGATCTTTCCGAAGGCCGTGACACGAAAGCAGTCCCTAACGCTGGGCTTTGGAGAAGGAACGCAAGGCTTTGAGCCCGTCAGCCAATGTCGAATTGCGGTGGAAAATGGGCGACTGGTGGTTGAGAGCACCGGGCATGACCCGTACATCGTTAAGGCGATGAATCTTCCGGGCGAGGCCTATGAGGTCTCCCTTCGTTTACGAACCACGGTGCGTAGCGGTGGGGCCATCTACTGGACTAGTCAAAAGTCACTAACTTGGGGAGAGGATAAATCCCGGCATTTTTTCCTCATTGCCGATGGAGAGTGGCACAGCTACACGGTTCGAATCGACACACCCGGTGGCCTCCGCGGATTGCGAATTGATCCGGGCACGGCACCGGGGATCTATGAGATCGAAAGCATTCAGTTGACAGAGTTACAAACATGTCCCATCAATATCGAATTCATCGAAAGGACAGACGAGGGTGTGCAGTTCCATATACAGAATGCAAGCAATGCTCCTGTCACTGTACGGATGGAGCAGCACTCGCTTGTTATCCCGGCCGGTCAGGCCATCGACATCATCCGTAAGTTTGACGGACAACGGCCAGTGGAATTGGTAACCCTGGATCTGCAGCTTCCCGATTTCACCACCGACCTGCGGCATTCAGTCGTGGTGTATTCCGATTCTGCCCCGGCCGAATGGATGGCCATCGCCACAGGTGGGGACACCGCCGTGCTTGTGGAGCTGGCGGCTAAAGACAATGTTTTGCGAGTCCGTCGCGGGGAGACGATCCTGGCAGCCCTGGCACCCATTGTGGCCCCGGCTGATCCCAACGGCGCCGGCCTGATTGCGACAATTCCCCCGCTACAGGCCACCCCCATCCCCAATGGTGTCCAAGTTCAAGGGAAAGGGGTTCAAGGAACGATTGTTGTGGACAAGGACGAACTCATCCTAAATCTGGAGGCCACAGATGAAAACTCGGAGATCGAAGGCCCGGTGGTGCGGGCATTTGGTCTCTTGGAGCAAGGCGTCTTTGCCGGCCTGGAGTATCTGGGAAAGGGTGAAAAGAGTTCTTCCACGTTGGATATCGAAACAGAAGAGCACATCCGATATGCCCCTGATCGGCTAAATGTGACCATGCCCCTAATGGCTTTTGTCACCGATCGGGCGTCGGTGGGACTCACATGGAATGACATGGGATTGCAGCCCATTTATGCCACTCCTAATGTCTTTGATGGCACCCAAGAGCATCGCATGTCGCTTCGAGGGCATCACATTGAGGCCCGTCTGCGCATCGCGCAAGGGATGGTTGAGGACATGATTCTTTGGGCAACCAAGCGGTGGGGATTACCGCCTTTGCCTGAACCGCCCCGGAGCGAATCGGAGCAATTTCAATTGTGCCTGTGGGCGTTGACTGATGGTCCTATTCGTAACGAGCAGGGCTGGGGACACTGCGTAGAACCGAACTGGGCTCGTCGCTTTCATGTCGATATGGTTTCTACGATATGGCGGCTATCGGGGACATTGCCTGATGTACCCCATCTTGTTCCCGGCGGTGGTCACCTCTCGGACGACAGTGCATGGTTCTTGACGGGCCGTGCTGCCGAATGGCTCGCGCACATGCGGAACCAGGCCAGGGGGCTCATGGCGCAACAACAGCCTGATGGTTCCTTTCGGTATTCTGGAAAATACTTAAAAGGACATTATGAGGACACCGCGAGCGGCTACTGTGCACGTCCCGCCGCCGTGTTGCTGGAGTATGCCAAACTTACCGGAGACAAGCAGGCCCTTGAGGCCGGTCTCAAGACGCTGGACTATATGAAGCGTTTTCGTGTCCCTCGTGGGGCACAGACGTGGGAACTCTCTTTGCATACGCCCGACATTTTGGCTTCGGCGCACCTTGTTTCAGCCTACGTTCGGGGATATGAGCTGACGAAGCGTCAAGATTACCTTGATGAAGCCCGACGCTGGGCCTTGAGTGGAATTCCGTTTGTTTATCTTTGGGCAGAACATCCTATCATGCTTTATGCCACGATTCCCGTTTATGGGGCTACAAATTGGCGGGCGCCGAATTGGATCGGTCTCCCCGTACAATGGTGCGGTCTGGTCTATGCTTACGCGCTTACGGAGCTCGCCCCTTACGACAATACCCTGGATTGGCGTCATCTTGCCGAGGGCATCTTGATCGCTGGCGAACAAATGCAAGTCCCCAGGGAGGAGGGAGACTATGCCGGTCTATTGCCGGATTCATTCCACCTTCGCTATCAGCGAAGACAGGGGCCTTTTATCAACCCCTGTGCCCTTGCCCTTCTTCGTTCGGCCATCAAGGGGCGACCGCACCGATTGGCCGTCGCTATTGGTGACAACCATCGGGTCGTTGCGCCTTTTCCCGTCAAGATCGAGGGAAATGAGGCCGTCATTCAGGCTCGGGCAGGCGTGTCGTATCAAATTGTCATTGATGGCGAACAGATCAAGACGATCGCTTCCCAGGGAGAAGACCGAATTTCCTTGGAGTGAGCGGTCGGTCAAGAGATTTCCCCGTTGATTCCCGATGTGCTTACGCTTGTGATTTGCACGTCCAAGCGCGGGATAGGTATTTTGCTTCGAGTTCAGCAAATTTGGGCGAATCGGTCAATGAAAGCGTCCAAGGTTGCAATCGCCATCCCAGCGCACGAGCCACTGTTTGGGGCCAGTGTGAAACAAAATGGTAACTTATTTCGTCATGGGTCAGTTGGATCCCCTTGCTGGCCAGAATTTCCATCACGCCGGGCAATTCCGGGGTAAGCACTGATCGGCCCAATAAGATGCTGCCGTGCTGAAGGACGGTGTTCTTGTAGCGCCGCTGGGCACTACCCACTATTTTGACGTCCGTGGGCACTGGTTCCCCTGTGGCCCCAGCCGATACTAGTGTGTGCATCTCCGGGGAAAGGGGAACCACAACATCACCAACTGCCCGACGCTGAAAACACAGGAACGCACAATCGGTGTTATTCGACTTACACGGGGGTGGTTGCTCCTGAATGATTTCGCCCTTTAGTCCCAGCGAGTCGAGCCAGGTCAAAATCGTCTGGTGAACCGCACGATAGAACGAAAGCCGATCGCGGTCTGTCACACGGCTGGTGGGAAAAGCCAAACTGTAGGTCCATTCCAAATCGTGGAGGATGGCCCCTCCACCGCTGGGACGGCGAACGACAGGGCAAAGCCCGTTTAGGCGATGCCGTTGATAGTCTTGATAGCGTTGAAAATATCCCAACGAGAGGGTTGGTTCTCTCCACCGGTAGAGCCGCAAAATGGGGACGTCTTCTCTTTCCGCATGGGTCGCGCAGAACTCGTCCATCGCCATGTTCCATGGCCCACTACCCGGCTCATTGATTAAGAGCAAACAACGTGTCATGCCTTTTCCGTATCATGAAAGTTGCGTTCTCACCACCAAAAGCTAACCCGCAAGAAGGGACATCTTCGCGAGGCAGGTACAAAAAGAAACCACGCACCCAATAGTTTCGTCTTGAAACTCGGGTCCACTGAAACCGATTGACTCAGGAATGTATTCCCGCCAATGGGACGACTCGTAACAAACAATCGGAATGCCACCCCCGTGCGGCTATCTTACGGCCTGACGGAATCAATCACACTCGGTTCACGTCGCCGAACTCGACTATGCGTGCCTTCGGCCCTATCGACTTTGTGCTACTCGTTGCGACGCCTTTACGGCAGTATAATTCAGCGCAGCTCGGTGGAAAACGACATCTCTTTGGAAAAATGTCCTTGTGTGGGAGTCCAGCGAATGAGAAACCATCTGAGTCACGTCTTGGTACCGGTTTTGTTGGGCCTGGGTCTCTTGGCCTTAAGTGGAGTACCCGTTGTTGCCGAGGCTCCCCCCGTCCGGGTCATGAGTTTTAACATCCGTTATGGCACGGCTCCTGATGGGGAAAACCACTGGGACCGCCGAAAAGAATTCCTGGTAGAAACCATCCTGGCCTTCCAGCCCGATTTGCTGGGAACCCAAGAGACCCTGGCCTTTCAACGTGACTATCTCGCGGAAAAGCTTCCCGGTTATGGCGTCCTGGGTGTTGGTCGGGAAGATGGCAAAGATCAGGGAGAAATCATGGCGATCTATTGGCGAAAAGATCGTTTTGATGTGCTCGAATCTGGTCACTTCTGGCTCAGCACAACACCGGATGTTCCAGGGAGCAAGAGTTGGGATAGCGCCTTGCCCCGGATGGTCACCTGGGTCAAACTGCGGGACCGTAAAGCGCCTAACCTCCGGCCCATTCTTTGGTTCAACACACACTTTGATCACCGGGGTGAACAGGCTCGGCAAGAGTCGGCCCGGCTCCTCCGCAAAAAGCTGCTCACGATGGGCGAAGATTGCTCCCTCATTGTGACCGGTGATTTCAATGCCGCGGAAGGAAGTCGGCCCTATCAATTGCTATTCGGAGACACCGAGGGTCAACCCTCTCCGATTGTCGATAGCTTTCGGGCGGCTCATCCTGAGCGGGGCGAAGAAGAAGGTACATTTTCGGGCTTTCGGGCCGAAAATACTAAGGGGGCACGCATCGATTGGATTGGGTGTTCGCGGGATTGGAAAGTCCTTGAGGCTGGCATCGATCGGACGGCCCGCCAGGGACGAACCCCCTCGGATCACTTTCCGGTCTTCGCCATCCTGACCCGTTGACCTGGTAATCCAGCGGCTCGGGGCCGGTGTCTCACCACTACCGAAAGGATCGCCGAGCTGCGGTTTTTCGACTCGCAAGACTCCCTTTGGCCGGAAGAAAACCCGTCCGGGTTCGATTCCTGACAAAACTCCACCCGTGAGGGTATGCGCCCTCGAGGGTGGTTTCTTCATCCGAAGGCCGCTTCTTTTGTGCGAATTCGGCCTCAGCGAGGAATTGCTTTGTCAGCTCCGCTCGATATCAATCCTGCGCGGCGGCACATTCTGCCATTTTCACGAGGTAGAAATCATCGGTGAGGAACCCATTTTGGTAAAGGAGATTGAGCATCCTCACGCGACCGGCGACCTGGGCCTTACTGAAGGGTGCCCGGCCTGCTTCTTGAGCCGCCTTGCGGGCAGCCTCCACCATTTCCGGAGGCACTTCTGGCGGAGTTCGTGCGGGTTGCGGCTGGTAATTGGGGTCATACACCCGGACCCTCAAATCCGCCACAGGCAACAAGTGCCGCCACAAGAAGGCCTGCATGCGATCCTCTGCGGCGACGGCCTCATGGACGATTTCCTGATCGCCGACTTTGGCCCGCCCCTCAACCCGTAGTGGAATCGCCCCATCTGAATCTTTCAAAGACGTCTTTATGGTAAGTCCGACCATCTCCTGATTGGCCCTTAAAACGACGGGCGCATTGGCAAATCCTTCCGGTGGATCTTTGAGAGACACTTGAATGTCCCCGGCAAAGCCGTCTTTGCGAATGGCATAAACCCTGACGGTGTTGGCACTTGCACTACGCACGGCCACGGCAGAGGGAACAACGCGCAACGCGAAATCGGGACGCGGCTCGCTCAGTCGGAGGCGATACGCATATTCTGGGCCACCTTTCCGCGTGGTGTCACCAAGATAGACATAGTAGGCGCCATCAGCAGGTAGCGGGATCATAATATAGGAATCCGCGTGATACGTCATTTGCCCCATTCCAGGATCCTCATAATCGTCATTCAGCGCGATCGGCTTACCGCTGGCATCCGTGATTCGGAGAACGGAATCTAACGGGGAATCGAGCCGCCGAGCCGTGACCTCGGCCACTAATGTTTGCCCCGCTTTCCCCTCAACACAGAAGACATCCAAATCTCCCGGCTGATCGATTCGCCCATTGATAATCACAGGGAGCGAAACTTTCTCGGCCTCCGCGGGCTTGTTGTTGGGCTCTTTTTCCATAATCTCGGGGAGGGTATCCACGGCAAACGGCCAGCGATTGGAGACAAGGCCGTTCTTGACCGCCGTCACAAAGTAAACGCCAGATCCCGCATCTGCGGGAGGTAGCCTTAATTCCGCCCCTTCCATATTCCAACCTTTTACCTCGGGGGTGATGGATTCGCCCAACTTCCGACCTAAGGGGAAAACGCTCGTGATAAATGGGGACTCCGCAATTGAGATGCGATAAACAAAATCTTCTCGTCCGCGGAAAAGGGCATCCGAAATGGTCAAGACGTACTCGCCGTCCTGCGGTACTTCGTAATAGATGACAGGATCGGGATGAAACCGAAAGCCATCGCTGAACGCAACTTCCTGGCCCTGTGCGTCATAAAGCGTGAGCATCGACTGGAACCAGCCGGGAACGGCATCCGCCATGTAAGGAATTAGATCCCGTGTGTAAGCTTTGATGAGGAGCCGCTGACCTTTACGGGCTTCAAACCGGTAAGCATTCACAAAACCCGGTGCCACCTGTCCATTGACGACGCAGGGAATGGTAACCCTGACTTCTTTTTCCTCGGGCGGACGACGCCGCTCGGCGGCCTGTTCATTGCCCAGTACTGGAAACTGACAGGCCTTGATGGGTTTACGGACGTACTCCGGAAATTGACCCACATAAAAAGGAAGGGGATTCGTTACCCCTTGCGTTGTCACCAGCCGAATTTCTCGTGGCCCAGGTTCGGCATCCGGGGCAACAGTCACTTCCACGATTGCTAAGTTGACGATCGCTCGATTGGCTGGGAAATTCTGCCAGTCATTGATGCGATCCTGGATGCGTTCCATCAACTGGCGGGTTGCGTCGTCGAGAGGTTCATTATTTTTCTCTTTTTCCTTGGCCACGCGCTGGAGTTGTTGAAGCTGTTCCCGCATCACGGCCACTTGCTGATTATCGAGGTACCAGCGGTACTCGACGAGCTTGGCTTCGACACCGGTACCCGTAACGATGGCCCCCACTGGGATGTCGATCCGCTGTCCGCCCAAGCGAATTTGCGTGGTCGTCCCCTGCTGGGCCCCAGCGGGGTAAACGAATCCAATATATGCCTGACCAAAAGCTGCGGTGCCGAACGCCAGGCTGGCCATCGCCACAATGATAACAAGAACACTATATCTTTTCATAAAGTGGGTTCCCTTCTCCATCGCATGTCACTGGAGTTACGAAACGCCGCCGCTTGTGTATTTCGAGGCTCCAAGCCATCGACCCTCGCGGGGTAGACCCCGTCCGGCTTCGTCACCACTGAAGCTCGGTGGGCGATGGGCTTAGATGATCTCGGTAAGCAGCCCATTCGATTTGACACGGTCACCCGGCTCGGGCAGGACACGGGCCTCTAAACCTTCGGGGTGCGGGAGCTTGGCCGTGTAATCGATTCCCGCCAAGGCGTAAATGCTCCCCAAAAGATCGACCGGATAGACGGGCCGTTCGGCGACCTCTTCCGCTAATTCGTTGGAGGCTCCAACGACTCGACCGCCCTTGAAGCCGCCGCCGGCAACCAACACAGTAAATACCTTTCCGTAATGATTTCGTCCGCCGTTCCATGGTGGTTGCCAATCGACCTTGGGCGTCCGCCCAAACTCGCCCGTACACCAGACCAAGGTTGTCTCCAGTAGGCCTCGGTCGTGCAGGTCTTGGAGCAGCATGGCCAAGCCTTCATCGAGCTGTGGGCACTGCCGCCGCATGGTTGTGAAGTGATTGCTGTGCGTGTCCCACCCACCGGGATAGTTGATGACAATGTACGGAACGCCTGCCTCGACCAATCGCCGGGCCACAAGACAGCTTTGGCCGAAGGTATGACGTCCGTAGGCGTCGCGCAGCTTGGGATCCTCTTTGCTCAGATCAAACACATCTCGACCTGGTCCTAAAATCAGCTCATAGGCCGCTTTCTTATTCTCTTCGGCCAACGCGATCTCCGGATGGTCAACGACTAATCGACCGAACGTGTTCAATTTTTCGAGTAGATCGCGGCGCGCCTTTTGGCGATCATCTGTGATACCGCGTGCCACGACGCCTTCAACTTCAAACCGGGTTGCATTGGGATCGCCCCCGGTGGCAAAAGACTTGAAGTTCGGCCCCAGGAAACCCTCCTCCGAAAAGCGTCCCGGTGACCGTGTCAGGACCACGTAGGGCGGAATGATTCCCTTGTATTCCTTTCCCTTGAAGTAAGCAAAAACCGCCCCGATGCTGGGATAGGCCAACCGCTCGCCTGGCAAATGGCCCGTCTGCATGATGTATGCAGCCGTTTCGTGCCCATTGTTGCCATGCGTCATGCTCCGGATAAGTGAAAACTTATCCGCCTGACGTGCCAACTTGGGAAAGAGAGAACTCAATTGAATGCCCGGGACGTTGGTGTCAATGACCTCTGTAAACTCGCCCAGGTAATCCCTGCCGGACTTCGGTTTGGGGTCCCACGTGTCATTATGGGACATACCTCCCCAAAGGAAGATCTGAATGACCGACTTGGCCTTTGGTTCGATTTTCGGAGGAGTCGACGGGGCCGGTGCCGCCTCTTGTGCCCGCACTTGCGAGAGTAATGACTTTCCGAGGAGTACCCCCCCGGCACCATAGATCCCTTGCTGCAGTATCTCCCGCCGAGAGACCTTCGGCTCATTGTAATGATTGTTCTTGTTCATGGCTTGGTCCTCCCTCTGTATCGTCAATGTCGATATAGGAATTCTTCGGTGTTAATTAATGCCCAGACAACATCCATCGCAGCTTCGCCTCTCGATCGCGATTTTTCAATATATTCTCGTGCAATGGTCATTTCCTCTTCTGACGGACGTCGCGACAACACAGTCAGGTAAACCTCCTCGATCAGTTCCGGCACCGGGCGGCCAGAACGGAACAACTCTCCTAACTTCTGGCTGGTAGCAATCTTGTTATAAACCTGGCTCGAATTCAGCATATACAACCATTGGGACGGCGTTGGCTTATTGGAGCGCTCATTGAAGGCCCCCGTGGAACGAGCTGACCGTCCGAATAGGGTCAGAAAAGGACTGATGACACTTCCGTCGGCCAACGACACCGCCGTGAGATCTCGCGGAATGTATGTATAAGGCTCAGGGATGGCGCTCGTGTAAAGATCGGTTGCTCCCGTGATCTTGTTCAGGGCGTCGATCAGGATTTCCGCATCGAGTCTTCGCGGTACATAGTACCCAAAATTCGCCTCGACCTCCGGCGACGGTTTGCGAGGGATCGACGTCAATTGATACGTGCTGGACGTGAGAATCACCTTGTAAAGGTGCCTCAGGTTGTACCCACTTTGGATCAACTCCTTTTCCAGATAGGACAAAAGCTCCGGATTGCTGGGCGGGTTATCGTCACGGATGTCATCCGGCTCGTGAATAATCCCGCGGCCCATGATCCACACCCAAATGCGGTTGACAATGCAGCGAGTAAACCAGGGATTCTCTGGCCGAATGAGCCAATCGGCAAACACCTCCCGCGGGTCCCGGTCTGCCGGGATTGTGACCTTAGTACCATCGGGAAAGACACCCACGAGCGGCTCCTGACTGATATCCGCCGGGGTCGGGGTCACGATAGGGTCTTCCGATTTCCGCGGAGCTGTCCCCGGCGCCTCTCGTCCGGGAACAAAATTTGTCGGCACCAAGCGAAGGCCCCAGGGATCCCAGAAGACGACCTGCTCCTTCCACTCGCTGGTGGGCTTATAGGCGATCTGGGAGAAGAAGACGGCCATACCTTCTAACCGTTCCTTGGGCCAATGGTCCGTCCGTACCCCCATAAGCGTTAGTGCCACCGTTGAGGCAATTCCCGTGGGGCTGCGGTCCTGCACCGCACGATAAAAGTTCACCGCTCCATCTCGGAAATTGCTGCCGCTGGCCGTGAGCATCTCCCGCACAAATTGGTCGTAAGGTTTGTTCGATGCCAGCGACGCCCATATATAGCGATGAAAGGCCCTTGCCCCGTTTGGCCACAAGTTCACCGGAATCTCCGCTTTTATTCGCAGCGCGTCGCCCCACTTCATAGACCAGTAGTCGAGAAACTCCTTCCGCTCCATCAGCCGGTCAACTAGCCGGGCACGCTTGTCGGGAGTCTGATCATCCAAAAACTCGCGGACCTCCTGGGCCGTAGGAATGGTCCCCGTCATATCCAGGAACGCGCGCCGAATGAAGACGGCATCCGAGCATAATATCGGTTGGACGCCCAGCGTTTGCAACTTGGCGAAGACGATTCGGTCCAGCTCCCCGTTGGGCTGGGCTGGTGTGGGACTTTCATATAGGCTGATTGGGTCCGCCGCAAATCCCAAGCCGCCCCACAAAATAACCGCGCACAAGACACTCGTTACAGTTTTATTCATAAGAGTCACCTTTCCGAGAAAGCCGTAAGCCGACGGGAGTCTTCGTGCTGAATTGCTCGAGGTTAATAGCCCGCAACGTGATGGCCGCCCATGGCAAACGAGCAGCCCCTTGCGACCGAGAATCGATCCCTTGGCATGACGTTAACCGCCAATATCCGGATACCGGTGGGATCGTGCGATGCATTTTGAACTCCCCGAGCGCGGAGGGTAAGCCAAGGCGGGGATATCTGTGCGATTGTGGACATTCGCACAATCATTTTCGATTGTCAGCATAGCAAGCCCGCGGGGGCTTGTCAACTTGTGGCCTGGAATTGTTTTTCTTGCCAAAGCGAGCCTAGCTTTACGTATCTTGCCATACCAAGTGGGGGCACCAAACTCCGCGCGGGTGGTCAGGAATCATTTCAAAGTCCATAATGGTGGTTCGCGGCTCTCGGGTACTTTTGGACGAAGCAGTGAGGTGCAACATGTCCAGTATGACAAGGCTAATTGCTTCTACCACTGTTCTGCTGTTCATTAGCCTCATTAGCGGACGGCAGACGGGGGTGTGGGCTAACGATGGTCCGGCAGGTCGGCCACCGGCAGTGCCGCTGGTTGTACACGACCCATACTTTAGCATTTGGTCATTTACCGACCAGCTCGCGGCGGACTGGCCACGCCACTGGACGGGAAGAATCCACGCCTTGTGCAGCCTCATCCGCATTGACGGGAGGCCGTATCGCCTTATGGGTATGGCACCGGCGGATATTCCTCCTTTGGAACAAACTTCGCTAGAGGTCACGCCAACCCGCACGATTTATTTGTGGCGAACCCAAGAGGTCGAAGTCCGTCTAACCTTTTTGACACCCGTTCTGCCGCACGATATGGCACTCCTTTCCCGGCCTGTCACCTATCTTATTTGGGATGTTCGCTCACTCGATGGCAAACCACGGATCGTGGATCTCTATTTTGACGCCACAGGCGAGTTGGCCGTCAACGAGCCGAATCAGCTTGTGACCTGGCACCGCGGCCAGACCGAGCACCTGGATTGGATGCGCATCGGTACAACGGAGCAACCGATCCTCGGGAAAAAGGGCGACAATCTAAGGATCGATTGGGGCTACGCCTATGTCGCCGCCGTGCGCCATCCCCAAACGAACACGGTTGTAGCCGATCACGAGACCGCCCGTAATCATTTTTGTAACACCGGGCGAATCCCGCGCCGTGACGACGGAAACAAACCTCGGGCAGTCCAGGACCGATGGCCTGTGTTGGTATGTATGCACTCGGCCAAGGTAAGTCGCGACGAATCACTCAAATGGCACATCTTGCTGGCTTACGACGATATTGTTTCCATCGAGTACCTGGGGCAACGCTTGCGACCCTATTGGCGTCAGCGATACGCAGACATTTCGGAAGCCCTGGCCGCGGCCGAGGAAGAGCTACCAGACCTCATGGCTCGATGCCAGGCCTTTGATGAGGAACTTCTCGCGGACGCTCGAAGCCTCGGTGGCGTGGGCTATGCCAATCTGATTGCGATTTCCTACCGGCATACCCTGGGTGCGCACAAACTGACCCTGGGGCCACACGGCGAACCGATGTACTTCTCCAAGGAATGCTTCAGCAATGGCTGCATCGGGACCGTGGATGTGATTTATCCCGCAGCACCCATCTTCATGCTTTTTAACAACGAGTTGCTGAAAGCCACGGTCGTCCCCGTCCTCGATTACGCCGCTAGCCCGCGATGGAAGTTCCCTTTTGCGCCACACGATTTGGGAACCTATCCCCTGGCCAATGGTCAGGTTTACGGTGGCGGAGAGACCAGCGAGGAACACCAAATGCCGGTCGAAGAATCGGCGAACTTGCTCATTCTCGCCTACGCCATTTCCCGCCTCGACGGCAACACGGCCTTCGCCGACCGATATACAAAATTGTGGGAACAATGGGCACATTATCTGGAGGAGAAAGGTTTCGATCCTGAAAATCAGCTCTGCACGGATGATTTCACCGGCCCCCTTGCCCACAATTGCAATCTTTCTATAAAAGCCACCATTGCTCTGGCATGTTACGCGGAAATGTGTCACATGAGTGGAAAAATCGAGGAGGCAAACAAGTATCGCAAGCTTGCCGAGGAGTTCGCCCAAAAATGGATCGCGGCCGCTGACGATGGTGACCACTATCGACTGGCCTTCGACAAGCCGGGGACATGGAGCCAGAAATACAACCTCGTTTGGGACAAACTATTCGGCCTCAACATCTTCCCATCTGTGGTCCGCCAAAAGGAAATCGCGTTCTACAAGAAGCAACTCCAGCCTTATGGGCTGCCCCTTGATAACCGTGCCCTCTTTACGAAGACGGACTGGACGGTTTGGACGGCCACATTGGCGGATTCTCGAGAAGACTTTGACGCCCTCATGAACCCGCTCTACCGTTTCATTGATCACACGCCCGACCGCGTCCCGCTGACCGATTGGTACTGGACCCACGATGCGAAGCTACGGGGATTCCGAGCCCGGCCTGTCATCGGTGGGGTGTTTATCAAATTCCTCGAATCGCCGGACCTTTGGAAAAAGTGGGCCACTCGCTGTGCGCGCATGAAGTGATGCCCCGATTCCGCAGGCATAACCCGATTTTTACCCAACGGCTTGGACTTGGCAGTGTCTCGCCATGGCGAGGTTCGTAAGTTTGGTCATTGGGGGGGCTGCTCTATCACGTCACCCAGGAAAAGAATCGGCGGCAGACGTTCTTCTGTGAAAAGGACGTCGCGCCTTGCCCAAACACTCCATATGGGTGTCACTTGGGCAAGACGTCATTGTGACCCTTCAGAGGGAACGGAGGATCTTCCCAAAAAACACCCGTAATGGCAGGGCCACCGGCCTCAATGACCAAATCACCGGACGGCGGGGACGCCGTCCCTCCTCTTCGCCTAGCCCACAAAGTCGTCAGAGCCTATCCCAAAAGGTCCCCCTCTCCCTCCGGGAGAGGGTTGGGGTGAGGGCAAGCGAACGTCGGAATCAATTAAGAAAACCGGCAGCGATTCGAGCTACCCTCACCGCCGACCCCTCTCCCGCCAAACGGGCGAGGGGAGATTATGGGTAGACTCTTACCGTGCAACCCCCTGAGTCCCAAGAAGTTGCCTATCCGCCCTGGGAACGCTTACTCATCATTTCAGAGCATCTCAAGCATGTGGTCATCGCCGGACCCTCTTTTAAAAGACTAGGGGACTCGGCGAATCTGCGCAAAGGCCCAAAATGGGTTCGTTTTGCGGGAATCGGGCACGAATCGCTCATCATTTTGGCTCTTCTAATGTTCAAAGGGCAGCCTTTCTCTCTTCCCGAAGCAAGAAGTCTGACGCTGCCCAGTAGATGAGCTTGGCGGCCAAAAAGTCCGGAGCAATCAAGCCGGGGATGGGAGCTAACTCAACGACGTCCATGATAGGAACACCGCGGGCGTTTTGCGCAATAATGCGAATAACCTCCTGGATTTGTTGCCACGAAAGACCACCGGGTTCTGGCGTTCCCACGGCCGGCATGATCGACGGATCAAGACCATCGAGGTCAATCGTCAAATAGACCAGTTTGTTGCGGACGAACTCGGCCAACCGCTCATGAGCGGCCTCCGTCCACTCGTCGGCGAAGATCGTGATAAGCCGATGGGCAGTACTTCGAAAACGGTCTTCCTCCTCGGAGATGTTGCGAATGCCGATCTGCATCAGGGGAAGACAGTTGAGGATTCTCCTCGCCGCACACGCATGATTGTAGGGAGAGCCCTCGAACTCGTCGCGAAGGTCGGCATGGGCGTCGATTTGAACGGCCACAATCTCGTGGGGGTCAAAGATCCTTGCAGCCGCCGACGCAATCCCCGCGGAAATGCTGTGTTCTCCACCGAGAGCTACGAGAAATCGCGGTTGGGGATCTCCCCCAAAAATATGTAAGACGACTTCCTCGATCCGGGAAATCATCGCGGTGGGCGATCCACTGTGAATCTCCAATGGAGGCAACGTCGCGAAACCTAGTTCGCTCGCCGGTTCACAGCCTCGTCGATAATCGTACAGCTCCACCTGCCTGGAGGCCATGATGATGGCCGTCGGCCCATTTCGGGTGCCCGCTCCGTATGTGGTCGTCGCTTCGTAAGGGACCGGCAGGATCCACACCTGAGCGCGTTGGGGGTCGGCCAACTCGTCGGGCAAGCCCAAAAAATTGTAGCCCGCCTGGAAGTGTGAACGTGGTGGAATCATCGATAAGACTCTATATCAAACAGTCCTGGCAAAAAATGTTTAAACCACTGCGTACTTCCCCGAACCGCTTGCTTTTCTCTCGAGCTCCGGTGGGAAATCCCATTGTAAAGTGCCCACAACCGATCTGGCAGCCACCGCCGAGCCGAGGCTACGGCTCAGCCCATGTCTTTGACCACACGGCAGTCACGGTGCGCCCCTCGTGGCGGGTTAAAGCGCTTTTATTGCGAGACGGCTGCCGGAATGAAATCGCGAATTCGTAACGGTGAGCCATGTCACACGTTGTGGCATGCCTGTCAATGGATTAACCGTGATCCCAAGGTGAATCCCGAATCGGGTCAACTTTGAAACCACCCAAAAGGGTTGTCGCCATGCGACCGGTCGTTGCGAGGAGCGCTGGGCCAAAAGGACCCTGGCTTGCCAAATCGGCGGCGACCGATATTAATATAGTGTGTTGGGCGATTAGCTCAGTTGGTTAGAGCACCAGCTCGACAAGCTGGGGGTCGCAGGTTCGAGTCCCGCATCGCCCATTGGGGTATTTGCACTAGTCGGCGCGATAGCGCAAAACCCGGAAAAAACGGGGTTTTCACGATTCGGCTTCTCGTCAGTGCGCGTCATTTCCGGCGTGTGCATGGCCGCTAGTATGGCCAAGCCTGCTGCCCGTTGAAAGTGCTCATCAAGCGGTTCCACGTAGTGCTTGGCCGCAATGGCAACCGTGTTTCCAATCCATCGGCAAACGGTGGCGATGGGATACTCTGCCGCCAAATCGGTTTCGCATGACGCCCGCAAGCTATGGAACAACCGGGGCCACGGTTCCAGGCCCGCTCGCCGGATGATGCGTTCAAATTGTGTCCGGAGGTTGCAATTCACCCAACCACGTGGGCCGCGGCTTGCCTTAAGGTAGAGGTTTTCGGGGATGACGTGAGTATGTCCCTCCGCATGGTCCCAAGCTTCTTCCAGGTAGGGCCGCAGTCGGACGAAGATCGGTACTACCCTTCGGCCACCTCCCGGATGGTGTTCGGTCTTGGGGGACGTCACGATCATCCGGCCATTCGGCAAATCCACATCCTCCCAACGCAACGACAGCACTTCGCTAGGGCAGCGTAGACCTCCGAACCGACAGAGCGCAATAATCGTCCGCCAAATCCAATTGGGGGCCGCGTCGATCAGTCGTTGCGTCTCTTGCAGCGTGACATATCGCCGCCGTTCCCGGGGATTCCCTGCCGTGTGTGTGACCTTGGCGAAGGGGTTGGTGTCGATCAGTCCATTATCAACGGCCCAGGTGAAAAACTGGCGCGCGGTTTGGAGTCTCCGGCTAATGGTCGCCGACGCTAGCTTTCGGTTGACAAGGTACACCCGAAACGCCTCCGCGCGGTCTCGGTCGATGTCGGCAAGCTTACACGTAGGGCCGTAGTAGGCCAGGAGGTCACGACGGACGTTTTCCCACGTGACGCGGGTTGCCGGTTTTACGTCCAGTCGGGCCGCGAAGAATCGCTCCAGCAAATCGCCCAAAGTCGCCCGTTGCCGGGGTTCGACTAGGCCGGCGCGGGCTAGCCGATCGTGGAGGTCATCGCTGATACGCGTCAACCATCCCGCGGTTTGTGAATCCAGGGGAATCCCTAGCCGCTTGGCCGTTAGTAGCCGCTCAACCATGTTGGCCACTGTGACGGCATCTTTCTTGGGAATGTTGCCAAGCCGTAGTGTCTTTAGGACACCGTCTTGGTAAAAACGTACACGCCATCCGGATGAATCTTTGCTTAAACTAGCCACCGTCTACACGCTCCCGTTTTACTTGGATCCCATCTTCAGTTTATTAGCTCCCTTGAGATTATCGCTTATCACAAGCCGCCTATGTGTTCGCATGACCTTGGGCCTGGTCGTCCTCATCCGGGCGTTTGTAGGGCCTTAAACCTACCCAAAAAAACCCTTGTTTTGTCTCTGGAAGCTACCCTCTCGACGTGAAATAGGCCTTTCTGTAGCGTGCTTATTTTAGGCGAAGCCGCGGGCGGCCTCTATTGGCCATTTGCGGGCCGTGGGACGCCATGCCACAACGGGAAGCCGATGAAGCGTCCACAACGGGCACAGTCCCGCCGCGAGGATTGACCGTCGTGAATCGGGTGGTCCACGTACTCCGTCGACCCACAACGGCAGATCGGCTTCGGTTTGTCCTCGTCATCGGTCGGCTTGGGCGGGTTGGCTTCTGCGGACACGCTGAGCACAATTTCATGGGCCTTGATATGCCACTGTTCCGGGGCAATCTGGGCCAATTGACATGCCTGAAGTAAAAGGTCAACCGCACTATCGTGGTAGGCGTCGTAAAGGGCAAAGAGGGCCTTTATGTCCACGTCCGGGCTGCGTTGTCCCCGTGGGATGATGAAATGCCCATCGCCGGCGCTTCGCCGCTCCAAGTGGAGAGAATAACCGGCATCCCAAAGCCGCCGGAGTAATAACCAACCGCCGACAAGGGGTTTGTTTTCGTGGAGGGCTTGGATTTCCTCGGCAGTCAACGCCCCCTTGCGGATGCGTAATTTCAGCTCCCCATCCGCCCAATCCACGGC
>Ga0209508_1001543_pt1 | contig 17636 bp, 18 predicted proteins | sample AD_UKC129_MetaG_FD_184427 | JGI IMG/M metagenome (GOLD analysis project Ga0209508, IMG submission 184427) | Active sludge microbial communities of municipal wastewater-treating anaerobic digesters from Canada - AD_UKC129_MetaG (SPAdes) (version 2) | ecosystem: Engineered > Bioreactor > Anaerobic... | reverse complement strand
GAAAAGAACAAAGACTTAAAAAGCAAATAAACAAAAACTACTGGTGGGAAAATATCCACCAGTATGCTGGAGAAAAAGGCAGTCTGCGATGCAAGATTAAGAAAACTTAAAAAACAAAAGAAATAAAAGCCATAGAGAAAGACAAAGTCTTTCTCTATGCGTAGCGACCTTGAGTTTTTGACTTTCGATATAATTTACTTCCTAAAGTTTTTAACCAGTTTTGCGGGATACTATAATCTTGTAGACTGTCTTGCGACATTTCCCCCATGTCAGTGAGTTCTTTTCCTCTCCTGGTAGCTTTTTATATTTCTCTTGTGAGAGCCATAGAAATTATCCCACCCATTGCTTTCTTATTTCACTCCCAATATTTAGCCGGTAATCTATTTTCTTCTATCATTCCCAAATGTTTAAATCGGGAATCTAAATACTACTGGTAGGATTTTCCTACCAGTAGTATTTGTTTTTCATGTTTTTTTATATTTTTATCTTACGTCGTAGGCTGTCCTGTTATAGAGTAACTTTGCCCTCTACTTTAGTACCATTTTTTAAAGTATCAGAAACTGGACAACGTTTATCTACTTCTTCTCTGAATTCTTTAAGCTCTTTATCGCTGAGGTTACCACTTACTTTGAGCTGGTAGCGAATAGCCAGCAATCCTGGACGAACCTGGTCATATTGTCCCATAAAACCCCGGGGGTCTAAATCTCCTTCTACTTCCACCTCTATTTTCTCGATGGGTAAATTCTTCTCCTGAGCTACCACCCGGCTGACAATCCCTAAACACCCAGCAAGAGAAGCCAGTAAGCCTTCCACCGGGTTACAGGCACTATCTTCTCCACCTAAAGAGGGTGGCTCATCAAAGGAAAGAGCAAAATTCCTCACCCGGGTATCTATCCGTAAACCCTTTTTCCATTCCCCAGTAACCTTAAAGGTATTAACCATTAAAATCTCTCCTTTCTAATCTTTTTCTTCTCGAGGTAAACAAAGTATTTCTTTAATTTTCAAATCGAAGAAAGAATTTTGATGAGCAGCCCTAAGAACAATAGCAGTATCCACTCCCTTACTATTACCTCCCATAGACACAACATCCTCAGTTGTGGGAATAGCTCCACCATCAGCAGCCATAATAGCTACCTCCACTGCCACTTTAAAGCCTTGAGAGATGCGTCGATAGCTCTCGGCAATAATTTCAGGGATGCTCACCCCTCCAAATTTTTGTCGGAAAGAGCGACTTACTCCACTTAGGGAATGGGAGCCCATGACAATCTTCACTCTCTTTTCTTCTAGCTCCTCTTTACGGGAAGGGGTAAAAGATATACTATCTCCGCCATAGAAACCAGCATGATAGGTAACCATAATCAAATTACCAGAATAGGTTACTTCCCGGGCTTTCCTCTCCAGAGATAAAGCAGTATCTCCAGAGCGAGAAGCTACTACGATATATTTTATCCCCAGCTCTTTCGCCCTTTCTAGAGCAATGTCCAGGGTTACTGACGTGTTATCCGGACCAGGATAAGGAAAATACCAGATTTTTTTCTCCTCCATTTTTCCTCTCCCTCTACTGATGTAGTTCTATCAATTCGCCAGTTTCCATATAATAAATACGTTCAGTAATATTGGTAACATGATCTCCAATTCTTTCTAAATAGCGAGCAATCATTAAAACCCAGATAGCCTGGCGAGTTACACTGGGGTCTCTTTCTATATTTTCTACTACTTCTTCATGAACAGAACGATAAAGTTCATCCACCTCGTTATCGGCTTCTACTACTTTTTGCACGATGGTTAAATCTCTCTGTATAAAAGCAGTGATAGCTTCTTCTAACATCCCTTTAACCAGGTCTGCCATTCTGGGTACATCTATAAGAGGCTTAAATAACGGTTTCTCTACTAAGCGAATACTAAATTTGGCAATATCAACAGAATAATCGCCAATCCTCTCCACATCGGTAATAACTTTTAATATAGCAGCGATTATTCTCAAATCTTTAGCTACCGGCTGTTGCAAAGCAATGAGTGATAAGCATCTTTCTTCAATCTTGAAGTTGAAGTCATCCACCACATCATCTAAAACAATAGCTTCCTGGGCTTTCTCTACATTTCTTTCCTTCAGTGATTCAATAGATAATTGTAACATTTTTTCTGCAGCATGGGTCATACTCACCAAATCTTCTTGTAACTCTTTTAATTGTTGAGTGAAACGCTCCCTAACGATTTCCATTATCGTCCCCCTTCCTCTCTATTAAATTAGATATCAATTAATTTTGCCACTTTTTTCTCCAGATCGCAAAGAGCCAGAGTAGGCTTTCCACTGAGTAAACCGCACACTTCACCTGGATTAATCAAGAAAAAATCATCTTCCTTCTTTATCACTGCTTCATGAGTATGTCCATAAACTACAAGATTATATTTTCTACTCTCAAAAGCTAACTCTGCCGGTAAATAAAAATGGGAGACCCAGATGCGAAAGTTGTTTTTCTCTCCCTCCCAGAAAGGAGAATTTACTTTCCCTCCCGATTTCCGAAAAATGCCCAGTACTTCCCCATCGTTATTGCCCAGCACTCCCTCCCAGGGGATAGAATAGCGAGTAAGAAGCTCTACCGAAAAAGGAGCGACATAGTCCCCAGCATGAAGGATGAGGTCTACTTTCTCTTTTTCTAAAATATCCAAAGCCCGCTTGAGTAAAAGAAGATTATCGTGGCTATCAGATAAAATACCCACTTTCATTTTTAATCTCCCTCAAAATTTTTCCCAGTGTAAAACTTCTTCTAAACTTCTCTTTTGCGGTGGGGCAGGTTCCGCTTCAGGATATCCTAAAGCTATCAAGCTCACAAGATGATAATTAGCTGGAACGCCAAGAATTTTAGCTACCTGTAAAGCGTAAGGTGTTTTATCACCGGCTATCCAGCAGGAGCCTAAACCTAAAGCTCGGGCAGCAATGAGAATATTTTCTGTAGCAGCGCAACCATCTTCCAGATAGAAGCGAGTGTCTCGGCAAAATACTGCTATGCAAACCGGAGACTGAGTAATAAACTTTCCGTAATCGGCAACATTAGCAATTTCCCGCCGCTTGAGATGGTCAGTCACCACTATAAATTCCCAGGGCTGAAAATTATTACCCGAAGGAGCCAAGCGGGCACAATCTATTATCTCCTCAACTTTTTCTCTTTCCACCGGCAAATTCTTAAATTGACGGATTGAGCGTCTCTTCTTTAATACTTCCAGAACTTCCATATTTGTTTCCTCCTATCTCATTAAAAGTTTAAGCTGCTCATACATTTTCTTTTTATCAGTAGATGAGGCGTGGGAACGCTGCACCACCTTAGTAAAAAACTCTATAGTTTCCTGGTAGGTTTCTCGGTCCACCGGAAAGGGAATCCCATCTTTTCCTCCATGGGCGAAAGAAAAACTCACCGGGTCAGTAAAGCTGGGAGGAGCTCCCATCACCACCTCAGTTGTGAGAGCTAAAGCCCGTAAAGTTTTAGGGCCCACCCCGGGAAGAGCTAAAAGATTTTCAAAATTCTGGGGCTTTTTTTCATAAATCATCTGTAAAGTTTTATCTATCCTTCCCAGATTAAAATCTCCTTCCTTTATAAAGTGACGGGAGGGAAGAGAAAAGCGAGGAATAAGAGCCATATCTTTTTTTAATTTCTCGGGCTTTTCCTGCACCAGTTCTACCATACCATTTCTACAATCTGTACTTTCCCGGGCTACCAGATTGAGAACTTCTTCTTCCCTTTTTTCTCCCCAAATTCCTTGATGAGGTTCGCAAACTAAATCTTTTACTCCTTCTCCCCACCAGTGATACCGACGGGCGTATTTATTCTCAGGATTCATACCCTGTTGCACCACCGCCCACTTTCCTGAAGAAGTAAAAAAGAAACTATGATGATAGAGATTGTAACCATCCTGCAGAGCTGAATTATCCACTTTAGCCGACATTCGACTCAGATAAACCAGCTGGTCAGCAAAAGGAAGAGCATTTTTTTCAGCATGGATATAGATTTCTTCCGGGGTTTTGCGAGAAGTAGCTCCCTTTCCTCCACAAATAAAAAGCCATAAGTCCTTTTCTCTGCCCCTCACTCCCTCCTTCAGCGCTCCACACAAAGTAGTAGTCAAGCCACTGGAATGCCAGTCAAATCCCAGAAGGCAACCCAGAGACTGGAAAAAAACCGGGTCAGAAACTCGACGCAGCACTTCTTCCGGTCCGAAAAATTCTACTATGGCTTCAATAATTAAGCCTCCCAGAACTTTCATCCGTTCAAAAAGCCAGGGAGGACACTTCCCTCCATGAAGAGGAAGGTCAGCAAAAGCTCTCCTTACCACCACACCACTCCTTTAAAGTTTATAACCGATTTGCCGCAATAGCCTCTTGCGGTCAGCAATTTCCTTTTCTCCCTCTATGCCTTCACTTTTAAACCCATCTACCACTCCCATTACTCCCCTACCCTGCTCGGTTTCTACTATTACTACCTCCAAGGGATTGGCAGTAGCACAATATATGTGGCACACCTCAGGAACCATTTTCACCGCGTTAAGAACATTAATAGGATAACCTTCTTTCAAAAAAATTATAAAAGTGTGTCCTGCCGATATATTCCAGGCATTACTCTTTGCTAACTCGGTAAGTTCTTCATCATTCCCGGCATAACGAACTAAGCACGGTCCTGAAGACTCACAAAAAGCAAGGCCAAACTTCAAATGAGGAGAGGAGGTTATCAAAGTCTCGTAAAGGTCCTCCACAGTCTTAATAAAATGAGCCTGTCCCAAAATTAAGTTATAACCCTGGGGATTCTCAATTTTCACTATTTTTACTTCCATATTTTATTCCCCCTTTTTATGGAATAGTTTCCTGATTTCATAAGCACTAACAGGAATAAGGGAAAAAAGAATAACCCAAATCCACTGAGCAAGACTTAAACTTGCCGTCTGGAAAATACGTTGCAGAGGAGGTAAAAGTATCACCAATATTATAACCAGAAAAGATAGTAAACAGGCTCCCACCAGATATAAATTACCTCGAGGATTGATTTGCCAGAAATTTCTCTTTTCTGAACGAAAACTATAAGCTCTCCATAACTCATCAAAACCTAAGGTGGCAAAAGCTAAGGTTTGACTTAGCTCTCGTCCCCATAAATTTAATCCCATTCCAAAAGAAGCCACTACTGCTAAAGTAATGAAAAAAGCGTTGAACAGCACAATCCTCATATAATGCGAATTAACAATCCCCTCTCGAGGATGACGAGGTTTACGCATCATTACATCTGGTTCTGGACTATCCATCCCTAAAGCCAGAGCCGGGAGACCATCGGTCACCAAGTTAATGAGGAGAATTTGTACCGGTACTAAGGGACTATGCCACCCCACCAAAATGGGAATAAAAATAGCAAATATCTCTCCCAAATTACAGGATAAAAGATAAACTACAAATTTTCTAATATTATCAAATATCACCCTACCTTCTTTAATAGCATGCACAATGGTGGCAAAGTTGTCATCAGTTAAAATCATATCGGCGCTCTCTTTGGCTACTTCCGTACCTGAAACACCCATAGCCACACCAATATCAGCTTTTTTAAGAGCCGGAGCATCATTAACCCCGTCACCAGTCATAGCTACTACCTCTTCATTAGCTTGTAGAGCTTCCACAATTTTGAGCTTTTGCTCTGGCCATACTCGAGCAAACACTTTGATTTTTTTAATATTTGCTTTTAATTCCTCCGGAGAAAAATTAGCCAGCTCCGGTCCTGTAATCACAAGATTCTGAGGAGAAAACATTCCTAACTCTTCTGCTATTGCCCGAGCAGTGAGAGGATTATCACCAGTAATCATTACTGTAGTGATACCAGCTTTATTTGCCTCTTCTAAAGCTGACCTCGCTTCTGGCCGAGGGGGGTCAATCATACCCATGAAACCTACAAAAATTAAATCTTTTTCTTCTTCCGGTGAAGGGGTAATTCCTTCTTCCATTTCTCTCCAGGCAAAAGCTAAAACCCGGAGAGCTTTTCCAGCCATTTCTTCCATGACTTTCCTTATTTCTTGCTCTTTTTCTGAAGAAAGTGGAATAATCTCTCCTTCTCTTTCATAAAAAGAGCAATGAGTAATAACTATATCAGGAGCACCTTTAACTAAGAGCACTGTTTCTTCATCCATATTATGAAGAGTGGACATCATTTTCCGGTTAGAATCAAAAGGAACTTCCCCCTGACGAGAATAAATTTTCCTCCAGGAGGAAAAATCAAAGCCCTGCTTTTTGACATAATCTAAAAGAGCCAGTTCGGTAGGATCTCCAAATCGCACCTCCTCGCCCTCCCTGTCTTCAAGTAGTGCATCATTACAAAGAACAGCAATTTGATAAAGTTTTTCTTCAGACTCCGTCCATATTTCTCGAACTACCATCCGATTTTCAGTAAGAGTTCCCGTTTTATCGGTACAGATATAAGTAGTAGAACCCAGGGTTTCTACAGCAGGCAGTTTACGAATAATAGCTCGATGCTGGCTCATACGATAAACTCCCAAAGCCAGGACTACAGTTACAATGGCTGGCAAACCTTCAGGAATAGCCGCTACAGCAAGACTTACTGCAGTCATAAACATACCAAAAGGCGGTTCCCCGCGCCAAAAGCCAACTAAAAAAACGAGAGCGCATATTCCCAGGGTCAAAAAGCCCAGGAGTTTTCCCAAACCAGCCAGTCGTTTTTGCAAAGGAGTTACTGTTTCTTCTTCTTCCTGGATTAAGCTGGCAATTTTCCCTATCTCTCTATCCATACCAGTGGCTACCACTATTCCCTTACCCCTCCCGTAGGTAACCAGAGTCCCAGAATAAACCATATTAAGACGGTCAGTGATAGGGGCATCAGCAGGAAGAGGAACAATATTTTTCTCCACCGGCACCGACTCACCAGTTAAGCTCGACTCATCAATTTTCAAAGCGTGAATTTCTATAAGGCGCAGATCAGCCGGAACAAAATCTCCTTCTCGGAGAACGACTATGTCTCCAGGAACTATTTCTTCTGAGCTTATCTTATGAGGTTTTCCTCCTCTTATCACTTCGCATTCCGGAACAGTCATTTTCTTTAAAGCTTCCAGAGCCTGGTTAGCTCTACTTTCCTGCACTACTCCTAAAACAGCATTCAAAATCAAAATAGCAATAATTACCAAAGAATCGGTAGTCTCTCCTAAAAGAAGAGAAACTAAAGCTGCCCCCACTAAAATTAATACCAGAAAATCTTTGAACTGCTCCAAAAACATAGTAAAGACAGTTTTTTTCTTCGTCTGAGGCAAAGCATTTCTTCCATATTTTGTCAGCCTCTGCTTTGCCTCTTCTTCGCCTAATCCTTCTTTTTCGTCACTGTCTAAAATCTTAACTACTTCTTCAATACTAAGTTCGTGCCAATTTACTCCTTTCTTAACCAAGGTAATACCTCCTCCAATAGCCCTCCCACTCTTTGCATAAGAGTTTTCCTATCCTCTTCACTCTCTTTTTTACCCACTATTTCCTGTATGAAACCTTCCAGAGCCTGTTCAAAACCAATGTCATATCCCTCTTTCTGACTCTTATACCACTTATAATCAAGAACATAGGCGAAAATATCAGCCAAGCTCTTATCGGGGAAAGCTTCTTCCAACCCCCGCTCTACAATAGCCTGTACTGCTGGAGTGTAAACTGACAGAAACCAATTAAGGCTGGCCTCTTTAAGAGGCACCTCTCTTCCCAAAAATGCTTCCATCCTTTTAGCATAATCCTGGATATAACTTAAAAAAGAATCATAATGTCGAGGCTCACTGGCATCAATACCTTTAAGTCCGGTTAAGCTTTCAAATTCTGCTCTTTTCTTGCGCAAAGCTCGACTCTCTCTCAATTCGGAAGGAAAGAATTCAATCACTTCAGCATCAATGTATTTTACGCCCAGGTCTTTGGCTACTGCTACCCGATGATTACCATCTAAAACATAATATTCATCTCCTACCTGGTAAACAATAATAGGAGGAAGGACTTCTCCTCTCTCCATAGCTTTCCTGATGCGATAATAACGAGCATCAGGGTTCTTGAGGCGGAAACCGGGAAGCAAGTCTGCCACTCTTCCCACACTACCCACAATTTTATTTACCGGTATAGTTTGCATACCTCGATATACTCGATTAGAGAGACTTAACCTTTTAGAAACATTTCCAAAAGCTTTAACTTTTTGTTCATCTTTACCGATGATAGGCATAAGAAAAACCCCTATTCTCTTAACAGCAAAAGTTCAGGATTAAAAGAAGCATCCACTCCTAAAAGAGAAAAAAGAGTGTTCATTTCTCCAGTAAATATTACCACACCCAGGAAAACGAGCAATATCCCGCTTATTATTTCTACCCATCTCCCTCTTTTTTGTAAACCACGAAAAAACGTAGTGAGACGTCCCCAGCCTATTCCCAAAAAAATAAAAGGCAAAGCCAAACCCAGAGCATAAAAGAAAAGGAGCACCCCTCCTTGCCAAACCTGTCCCATACTAGAGGCATAAAGAAGAATAGACCCCAAAATAGGGCCAACACAAGGTGTCCACCCCAGGCCAAAAGATACACCCAAAACTAAGCTTCGCACTCGAGAAAGAGCCATCTCTTTGGGACGGAAGTGTTTATCAGCATACAACCAGCGAATTTTCAAAACTCCTGAAACCTGCAAACCAAAAATCACAATGATAGCGCCCGCCAAACGGTTAAACCACACCCGATAAGGGAGAAAAACACTCCCCAAAAAAGAGGCTCCTAATCCCATTAAAATGAAAACTCCACTAAAACCCGTAACAAAAAGAAGGGTATGGGTTAATAATTTACTTTTTTCCTGTTCAGTAGATTCTACTCCGCTAATGTAGCTCACATAAGCAGGAGCAATAGCTAAAACACAAGGAGAAAGAAAAGAAAGAAGACCGGCTAAAAAACTGATAAGGACGTTTAGATTTACCAAATTATACTCACCTCTTCACTATACTTTCCTACTACTATTTCCTTTTCTCCCTCTCCGTTCCTAAAGGAAAAGCTGGATACATAAAGTTATTTTTACCCATGATAAGTTAACAAAAGCGTTTTCGATTATACCAATTCCCTACATTTTCTCAATTGAGATATAATTATCTTTAGTTCATTATACGTTAACAAAATAAAAAAGGAGAGAAAAAAATTGTACTGGGAAAAGCAATTAGAAACTATACCCCGGGAGGAACTATCTTTACTACAAGCAGAAAGACTCCAAAAAACCATAATCAATGCCCAAAAAACCAGCTTTTATCGCCGTCTTTTTGCTCGCAATAATATAGACCCGGAAAAAATCAAGTCTCCTGAAGATTTAAAAGTTATTCCTCCCACCACTAAAGCAGATTTACGAGAGGGTTTCCCTTTTGATTTCTTAGCTGTACCTTTAGAAGAAGTGATACGCCTCCATTCCTCTTCTGGAACCACTGGCACTCCTACAGTAATCTATTACACTGCCTCAGACTTAGACCGGTGGACTAATCAGGTAGCTCGTTCTCTATACGCTGTAGGAATGAGAAAAAACGATGTTTTTCAGAATATGATGAGTTACGGACTTTTTACTGGAGGTTTGGGTATGCATTACGGAGCAGAAAGATTAGGAGCTCTTACCATCCCTATAGGTGCAGGAAACAGTAAAAGACAAATCTGGTTTTTGAAATTCTTTAAAAGCACAGCAATTCATATTATTCCCAGTTACGCCCTTCTCCTTGCCCAATTAATAAAAGCTGAAGGCTTAGACCCTCATCAGGATTTCAATATTCGCATCATGCTTTTAGGAGCTGAACCTCACAGCGAAGAGACTCGACTCCGTATAGAAGAAATTTATGGAGCTAAGGCTTATAATTCTTATGGACTATCAGAAGTCAATGGACCAGGAGTAGCTTTTGAATGTGTCTTCCAGGAAGGAATGCATTTGTGGGAAGATTATTACATTTTAGAAATACTCAATCCCCAGACTCTCTCTCCTACCCCTCTCGGAGAAGTGGGAGAAATAGTTCTCACCACCATTTACCGGGATGCTACTCCTCTTATCCGTTACCGAACCGGCGATTTAGCTTTTCTTTTAGAGGAGCCGTGTCCCTGTGGTAGAACCCACCAACGTATTTCCCGTATTCAGGGAAGGACCGATGATATGTTTATCTTCCGGGGAGTAAATATCTTTCCCATGCAGATAGAAAAAGTGTTAATGAGTAATCCCGAAGTGGGCAACAACTACCGCATTATTTTAGAAAGAGAAGATTATCGAGATAAAATGATGGTAGAAGTGGAAATAAAGCCAGAACTTTTCTCTGGTGATTTGCAAAAATTAGCCAGGTTGAAAGAAAGAATCCAATCTGAGCTCCACTCAGAAATTCTCGTAACTCCAGAAGTGGTCTTAGTAGAACCAGGAAGTATCCCCACCTCGGAGGGAAAAATTCAGAGAGTGATTGACCGCCGTCCATTATAAAAAAGGAGGAAATAAAATGGCTCGTCAGCTTTCCATTTTTGCCGAGAATAAGCCAGGAAGAATCGAGAAAATTACTCGCCTTCTTTCCCAGGAAAACATCAACGTTCGGGCTATCACTATTTCTAGCGCTAATGGGTTTGGAGTAATCAAAATTTTAGCTAATGAACCCCAAAAAGCTTTCGATCTTCTTCGCGATAATAATTTTCCGGTTTATTTACAAGAAGTCATTGCCGTAGTAATGAATGATGAGCCAGGAGGGTTACATCGAGTAGCACAAACTCTATCTGCAAATCAAATCAATATTGAAGATGCCTATGGATTTGTAATCAAAAGTGGAGAAAAAGCCGTTCTGGTCATCCAGGTAGAAAATCAACCCCAGGCTCATAGTATCCTGGAAAGAAATGGCTTCCAGCTCTTAACTGACGAAGAAATTTACCAGCTGTGAAAATAGAATCACAAGAGGAGAAATACTCCTTAAAGATTAAAATACAAAAATTAGAATAAACCATATCAGATTGAGCTCTAGAAGACCAGCCTATTCTATTTTTCGATCCGGATAATTCCTGGAGATGGGTAGCCAGACGCTGGATCCCAGGATTACTGGTTATCTATTTAATCGACTTAGATCCAAAACAATACTTTTTCCTGGCCACATCAGTTTTTCGGGAGATACGAACCAGCGAGCATATTTTACATTTTTGATTTAGTTACACCCCTGGAGTAATAAAAATTAGTAAAGGTGGGAAGAAAATGAAAAGAGTCGTAATAATCGTCATGTTGCTGGTAACAACAATTTTAGCTGGTTGCACAGAGGAAGTTTCAGGAAAGCAATCACCAGAGGAATTAAAATACGATCTTAATTTTCTAATCCAGACACTGGAAGATGTTCATCCTGATTTATACAGATACACTCCTAAAGAGGAAATCTATAAGATGAAACAAGATATTGAGGAGTACTTGAGTGAGCCACTGACCAGGCTTGAATTTTATAGAAAAGTTGCACCTCTGGTAACCAGAATTGGGGATGGACACACCTATATTACCTATCCAGTGGAAGAGTTAAATGAATATATAAATGAAGGGGGCGTCTTTTCCCGCTCGAGGTCAGAATCATTGATGAAAGACTATTTGTCGTAATTGATTACACTGGAGAGATTCCTCCGGGTTCAGAAATACTCCAAGTCAACGGACTCTCTACCTCGCAGCTCGTAGAGGAGCTCACTAAATACGTGAGCGGAGAGAAATTATCGTACCGAATAGAGTCAGTTAATAAAAACTTCCGCGCCCTATTATGGTTTGTATATGGTGGGGAAGAATTTAGCATAAAATATTCATCTCCTTCTAGTGAAACTCTCCAGAAACAAATAAAGGGAATGACTCTAAATGAGCTCACCAGAAGAGCTCAGGAGCTTCAAAAGGAATCCACTAAAAAGGAGGAGGTAAAAGAGGAAGATAGAACAAAAATCCAGTATCCCTATTACAGTTATACTTCAGTGTCGGAGTTAAAAACAGGGGTAATTGATTTCAGAGCCTTTCAGAATCCAGAACAGTTTAATTCATTTCTGGAAGAAACATTCAGGAAAATAAAGGAAGAAGAAATCGAATATCTTATTATAGACATTCGCAATAACAGTGGAGGAAACTCTACTCTGGGCGATGCTCTTCTCGATTATCTGACAGACAAACCCTGGAGGCAGTTTTCAAAGATTGAACTTAAAGTAAGCAAGCAAATAAAGGAATATTACCAAGACCCCCTTCCAGTATTAAAAAAGATTTATCCAGAATCCTACGAATCGGCGTATCAAACATCCCGGGAATGGTACCAATCAGTGTATCAGGAAATTGCTTCCCTGCCTGAAGGCGAAATATCCTTCTCCTCTCCAGAGTTTACAGAGCCTTCCGAAAACCCCCTTCGATTTTATGGGAAGCTATATGTATTAATAGGCTCTCACACCTTTTCCAGTGCCGTCAATTTTGCAGCCACAGTCAAAGACTACGGCATTGGCACACTTATTGGGGAAGAAACAGGAGGACTGGCTACTCAATTTGGTGATGTTTACCCCTTCTGGCTACCCAACACCGACCTCTCGGCAGGGGTTTCCCACAAGAAGTTCTATAGACCCAGCGGAATAGACGACGGAAGAGGAGTTTTACCAGATGTAGAAGTTACTACCACTCTTGAAGATGTTTTAAAAGGTAAAGACCCGGTGATAGAACAGGTGCTGGAGATTATCAAAAGCAAGGTTTTACAGAGTTTAAATTAAAGAAGAGAAACCACAATTGACAGTGTACTGGCGCGCCTGGAGGGATTTGAACCCCCAACCTACAGATCCGTAGTCTGTTGCTCTATCCAGTTGAGCCACAGGCGCACCTTAACTTGCCATAATTATATTTCTACTCGGCTATAAAATCAACCTTCCTTTACTTCTCTACCCGGTAAGAACGACCGATTATTGCTATTGCTCCCACCACTAAAGGCAAGAAAGCCACAGCGTAAAGATAAGCTCCATTTTCTTTCTTCAAGAAACGAATAGTCCGTTCGCTCTTTGGGATATGCTCCCCAGTTTCCCGGGATATAGTATATATTTGATAATCAGCTCTGGGGAGATCTTCTCCTAGGGTAACTTTATAGCTTTCAAAGGTGGGTTGATAACCACTCTTTTTTAGCTCCTCATCATAGGGAAGTATCTCATACCCCAGCTCCGGACCGGAAACCTGCCTTACAAAATAAGGAGCCTTGTCCACCGTTTGCAATATTTCCTCTCTCCTTCCCAGAATAATTTGAGCATTATTCACCGGGTCAACATGCACCCATTTCCAGCTTTCTAACCGACCAATATTTTGAGGATCTTGAAGCTTGTTATAATATAGCTCATTGTACTCTTCCTGATAAAAGGGATTGAAATAGAGTTCATTTTTACCCACAGCGTGGATAATCCAAGAAGGGTCGTCACAATTTTCTCTTTTAGTCCAGCGGTTTCCAGGGATAATTTCATATCCCACTCCTTCTCGCCGGCGGGAGGTAAAGACTATTAAATTTTTTTCGCTCCCTTCAAAAATAGTTCCATCTTCCATTCTCACTTTAATCTCATAGTTACCCACAGGAAGGTTAAGAATAAAACCTTCTGCTGGCTCGGTGACATAGAATTTCACGAATTCAGGAGGCTCTGGTTGTTGAGGAATAGGAATATCAAGAGGCCCGGTGTCACCAGCCTCTCGGCGGCGGCGTACCTCTTCAAAGAAATTATTCAGCTGTTGCTGATAATAATTCATAGCCTGGTAATACTCTTGAAGTTTTTTATTGAACTCATCCACTGCTGCTTTATATTCATCATAATATTTTTGAGCCTCATCATCCAGATAAATCGTAGCTTTTTCTGACCAATACCCTTCAGGGTAATAGAGAACATACTTCTGTTTATCCAGAGTGTTAATTAATTTTCCTCCTTGCCAGATTTCCAGTTTTCCTGGCACTTCTTCATTTAAAGTACTAAACCCAGCCATATACCGGCGGGTTATAGGCCAATAGTAAACAATAGTTTTCCGGGGGCTTACCACGCTATTAAAATTGGCAATGAAGTATAAAGTTCCTTCGCTTTGAGGACAGAAACTACTGCTAAAGCCAGACCCATTGAAAGAAGTCAAGGAGTAAACCAGTTGTTCCCGGAAAAGAGGTGCTTGAGCCCAGGAAATACTTCCTCCCAGAACCAAGATGCCCACTACAATAAAGAAAATCGTCTTTTTATTCATCAGGCCTTAACCCCCCTTCGATTCATAATAAATATAGAAAGAACCATAAAAATGAGGGAATAAATCAGACAGTAGGCTATGTTAGTTAAATACAATGGCCAGCTTTCCAAAACCACAGCATCAAGCCCTCGGTTTAAGAAAGCAAAAGGTGATATCCAGTTTATACCCTGAAAGACATAAGAGAGAGTTTGACGGAGATAAAGAAGGGGGAGAGATATGGTTGCCTCTTCTCCTAAACCTAAAAGAGCACCGTAGGCAAATTGAATGGCTAAAAAAGCTCCCAGAATAGCTAAAAGGGTGATTACTGAGCTGCGAATTCGACCGGTTAAAGAAGAAATGAAAAGTCCGAAGCTTACCACACAAGATATGAGAAAAATCCCCATGAACAAGGCTTTAACTAAACCTATGGTGAACCCCAGATTGGTAAAGTAACTCACTAAGTAAAAGTAAACAGCAGTGAAACATAAAGCTATGATCCCTAAAAGTAAATCCTTGAAGTATTTACTCCAGAGAAAGTTCCCCGCTGTCACCGGCCCATAGAAAAGAACTTCTAAAGTCCCCTGCTCCCTTTCTCGAGAGATGGAAATGGCCGATACTATTACTAGATAGATAGAGATAATAACTAAAGTGATATAGAGAGGTTGATGAAGGGGATAAGCCGAAACCAGGATATCCTCTTCCCGGATACCATCTATAAAATTCTTTAAGATAAAAGAAGAAACCAGAAAAGAGACAAAAATGGCCGCGTAATATCCCCAGCTATATAAAGTATAGAGGAAATCCCTTTTAAAAAGAGTTTTAGTCACTTTTCCTGCCATTGTCATTCCTCCTTTTTAGGTAACTGTAGCTCTACATCTTCAATAACATCCTCAAAATCTCCCTGAGGAGTATGGAGTATCAATTCCATGATGCCATATTTTTCTTTCTCGGGATCAATCTGAATTTTGTCCCAGGTAATAATACCTTTGTTACGAGAAAGATAAGCATCAGGATCCCAGAAAAGTTCAATCGGTCCTTCGAAAATCAACCTTCCCCGGCTGTAGTTATTTTCATCTTCTCCCTCTCTAACATAGAGTCTACCTTCCAGTTGAAGTGGCAGAGCAGGAAAATCCGATATTCCAGTCCCATTAGAATCTTTAAAGCGGATTTCAATTTGAATGCCTCTATCTACGGGGTCAGCAAAACATATGATACCAGCTAAATCAGGAATTTCTTTCCCCTTCATGGTAAAGTTAAAAACATTAACCCCTCTTTTTATCTCTAACTCCTCGGAAAAAGGGTAATAATAGGGGGCTTCGGCCTGGAGGGTGTATTTTCCGGGAGAAAGATGAGTAAATTGATAATCTTTACTTTGAAACAAAATATCAGAACGCCCATCAACAGTAAGGTGTAATTTTCTAACCACGTCTTGCGAATAATAGTCGGTCACTTTGCCCTGCAAAATTCCATAATTTAGCCGGACAGTAAAATAAGAAACCACAAATAAAACCACAATAACTCCTACAATACTTAGAAAAATAGAGAGACCAGCTTTTTTCTTCATGCTGCTTCCTCCCCCCGGGCTAATAGAGAAATATTTTGCTGGGTGATGGTGATAAAGGCTTCTTCTAAACTCATTTCTTTAGCTTTCATAGAAAGAGGAAGGTATCCATTCCGATAAAGAAATTGAGATAACTCCGGACGATAATCCCGGTCAGTCTTTAAATTCACTTCTAACTTATGTCCTTCTATATTAAATCCTTTCAAAAAGTCCAGTTTTTCTAAAGAGGAAGCGAGGTCCCCCGCCTCTTTATCTAACTCTATTTCCATCTCTACAGCATCAGTCAATCTTCTGCGAATGTTATCCATGGTATCTTCAGCTAAAAGCCTTCCTTTATTTATAATAGCCACTTTTTTGCATAATCTTTCTACCTCGGAGAGAAGGTGAGAAGAAATAAAAAGTGTTTTCCCCCGATGATTTTCATCTTCAATTAAATCTCGAATTTGTTTGATGCTATTGGGGTCTAAGTTGGCCACCGGCTCATCTAAGATAAGGAGTTCCGGGTCATGTAAAAGAGCACGAGCAAAAGCTAACTTTTGCTGCATACCTTTAGAAAAAGCTCCTACTTTCTTGTTCTGGTCGTTAACTAATCCCAGAGCTTCCAATAATTCTCCAATTCTTTTGGAAACTTGAGGTACCTGATAGAGTTCTGCAAAAAAGAGAAGATATTCCCGAGCAGTCATCTCTTTATAAAAATATAAGCTTTCAGATACCACTCCAATTTTTCTTTTTACCTCTACCTTACCAGGATAGAGTTCCTCTCCTAAAAGGAAAATTTTACCACTGGTAGGAGGTATTAACCCTAAAATCATATTAATAGTGGTGGTCTTCCCTGCTCCATTGGGACCTAAAAAACCATATATATCTCCCTTATCTACCTGAAGATTTAAGTTATCCACAGCCTTAAAGCCATCAAACTCCTTGGTTAAGTTTATGGTTTGAATCATGAATTTTCTCTACCTCCTCTTTTTCCAAATTACTTTATTTTAGCAGAAAGAAAAAATCAAACCACCATTTTTGGCCCTTCATTTTATAAGCGTATCTCAAGAGATTAGCGATAGTTCCTTAAAATTTTTCTTTTTTTATAATATCTCGTGGCTAATTTAAGAATGCCAGAAGAGCAATTACCCAAACCAACATATATTGTTGTCCCGGGTAAAAGTCAGGATTATAGTATCCCGCAAAACTGGTTAAAATATTAAAACTTTTAAAAAGTAAATTACACCGGAAGTCAAAAACTCAAGGTCGCTATGCTGGAGTATTTTATCTCCAGCATTATAGTTTTAATCTTTCTTATCTAATTTGCCTTTAAGTATTACGCCGTAGGCTGTCTGCTTTTTTGGGGGATTATAAAGGGGTTTACCCCCTCATAGTTCTGGATTCCTGATAAATACACTCAGGAATGACAAACAAGGGGATGATAGAACCACTCAGGAATAACGGCAAGAAGACACCCTCACCCTAACCCTCTCCCTTCGAGGGCGAGGGAAAAAGAAAGAGGGTTCATAAGGGGGAATTCTTTTCCCCTTATACTGAGGAAGACGTTTTTCCTTCCTCAGTTAGTCTTTTATATTTTTTCAGTTTTTAACTTTTTGCTTCTTCCTTTTGTTTTTTGCTTTTGGGGGGTTATAAGGGAGTTTACCCCCTTATAGTTCGGGATTATAAAGGGGTGCTCCCCTTTAAGGGATTTTTTATCCCTCAGTAATTTCTGTTTTTTTCTGTTTTTCTTTTAATTTTTTGAAGGGGGTTATGAGGGATCTTTTCCCCCTCATAGTCAATTATAATTAGTTTTGCGGTTAACTATACTGGTAATTATCCTTGCTATTTGTATAGGTGGTTGGTTAGCTACTGGATTACTTTATTTTCAAGGAACAATTGGCAAAA
>Ga0209508_1001540_pt1 | contig 17667 bp, 18 predicted proteins | sample AD_UKC129_MetaG_FD_184427 | JGI IMG/M metagenome (GOLD analysis project Ga0209508, IMG submission 184427) | Active sludge microbial communities of municipal wastewater-treating anaerobic digesters from Canada - AD_UKC129_MetaG (SPAdes) (version 2) | ecosystem: Engineered > Bioreactor > Anaerobic... | reverse complement strand
CATTACAGCGGGGCCCACAACCCAGCGCCAGTCAAACTTTGCTTTCACGTCGCTGGTTGACACAATGTAACCTTCCGCACTCTTGATTAGGAAAGTCCACGGTGCCCAGTGGGCATAACCCCCCAGTAGGTCAGCTAAGGCACTGCCCAAACCACCTGCAAGCCAACCTAAGCGTTTTCCTAATACCATGGCCACAGCTACTACTGCAGCATCACCAATGTTTATGTACCCCTTGGTGAGTGGATGAGGAATCCTTATGAGCATGGTTGCCACAGTAACAAAAGCGGCTGACAATGCAGTTAATGTGATCTCACGTGTCCCGTTGTTGTTGTTCAAATGAATATCACCTCCCATCATTCGTTAGTGCTATTATAATCCTGTTAGGTATAGAAAAATGAATATGCATATACACAAAAGATTTGCTCCACCACAAGAAGTAGTTCATTTGCTCGCACAAACGTATCCTTTTGATCCCTATGCCAAAAACGATCCCACAAGAGTACTTCTTAGCTGCATACTGTCAGCTCGCACCAAAGATGAAATAACCTACCCCACAGCTGATAGACTTTTTTCCTTTTACCCCTCAACGCTAAGCTTATGTCAGGCGCATTTGACTGATCTTGAGAACATACTAAAACCGGTTGGTTTCTACAGGCAGAAAGCCAAATACGTCAGAGATGCAGCCTGTTACGTTGAAAAGTCGGGTGTTCCAAAAACCACAAAGCAGTTAACAGAGGTTCCTGGCATTGGACCAAAATGCGCAGCCATAGTACGTGCATTCGGTTGGGGAATTCCCGATATTGCCGTTGATACCCATGTCCAGCGCATATCAAAAAGGCTCGGGTGGACAGAGGAAAAAGATGACCACCTTCAGACTCAGAAAAAACTAAAAACACTTTTGCCCGTCCATCAATGGGTTTACGTAAATCACCTCTTGGTCTCATTGGGGCGGCAGGTTTGCCGCCCTCAGAGACCACTATGTCATCAGTGCGTGCTTAACAACCTTTGTCCTTATCCCAACAACCCCTGAACATTTCCCTTTTCATCCACGCTAACTTCTTGAGCTTGTGGATTTTTGGGGAGTCCAGGCATGGTCATCACGCTGCCAGCTAAAGGCACTATGAAACCAGCTCCAGCGGAAATCTTTATGTCTCTAATGGTTATGATAAAGTCTTTCGGTCTGCCTAAAAGGTTTGCATCATCGCTCAGTGAATACTGGGTCTTTGCAATGCAAATAGGCAAACGGCTTAAGCCGAACTTATCCACCAGTTTTAGCTTTTTCTTGGCTTCACTGGTAAACTCAACAGCCTTAGCACCGTAAATGTTCTTTGCAATCTTTTCCACCTTTTGTTCAATGCTGTCCTCAAGTTCATAAGCGTACGAAGGGTTAGCTGTAAACTTACCAGCCTTTTCCACTACTGCTTCAGCCAACGCCATACCGCCCTGTGCACCGTCCAATGCCACAGTGCTCACAGCATGAGTCACATGAACTTCATCGAGAAGCTCTTGAAGACGTTTGACTTCTTCTTCGCTATCATCAGGGAATACGTTTATGGCAACCACTGGATCGTAACCAAAGTTCCTTATGTTTTCAATGTGTGCCAAAACATTTTCAAAACCGCGTTCCATGGCGTCCAAATCCTGCCCTTGACCATGGTGCTTAATGGCTCTGATGGAGACCACAAGTACCACCGCACTTGGAATCAAACTGTGCTCACGAGCCACGATGTCCATGAACTTCTCAAAGCCCAAGTCCGAACCGAAGCCTGTTTCCGTTATCACATAATCGGCATAGGTCAATGCCATCTTTGTGGCAACCACACTATTGGTTCCGTGAGCAATGTTCGCAAAGGGTCCTGCGTGCACAAAAGCAGGCGTGCCAGCTGCTGTCATGACCAGATTTGGTTTCAAAGCATCTACCATGAGAGCAGTAACCGCCCCTTCTGCTTTCAGATCAGCCACGGTTAGCGGACTGCCATCCATGGTAACTCCGAGCACAATTCTTTGCACCCTTTGCTGAAAATCCCTAAAATCCTCACTCAGAGCCATAATTGCCATGATTTCAGATGCTGCTGTGATTTCAAAGCTGTCTTCTCGTGGTACGCCGTTACCCTGCAAGCCAACCACAATGTTACGTAGATCGCGATCGTTCATGTCCAAAGACCTTTTCCACCACACTTTCGTGGTGTCAACAAGGGGCTGCTTCTTGTAATAGATGTGGTTACCCAGCATGGCGGCTATGAGGTTATGAGCAGTTGTAACAGCATGCATGTCGCCGGTGAAATGCAGGTTAATCTTGTCAGAAGGCACCACGTGAGCCTTTCCGCCACCAGTAGCACCACCTTTAACGCCAAATACGGGCCCAAGAGAGGGCTCCCGCAGTGTGACAACGGCTTTTTTACCTGATGCAGCTAATGCATCTGCCAAGCCAATTGCTGTAGTGGTTTTTCCCTCTCCAGCAGGAGTGGGGTTTATGGATGTAACCAAAACCAGTTTTCCTTTTTGCTCGCCCAGTGCGCCTAAATCCACCTTGTAAGCATAACCGCCATAGGGAATGACGTAATCCTCTTTAATGCCCAGCTGTTTCACAACTTCCGACAAATTCATGCGCCGTTCCTCCTATCGTTTATTGGACTGGACTTCCATTCTTGAAGACCATATCTACTGGATTTATACCGTGAAGATAACCCAACCAATCCAAACTGGGCACATTAAGAACAACTAAGTCAGCCTTATTGCCTGGAACGATGGCCCCCACGTCATTCAATCCAAGCGCTTTCGCAGCATAAAAGGTAGAAGCGAAGAACAGTTCCTCAATGGGTAAACCAAACTCAATATGAGCCACTGTGAAAGCTTGCCACAAGGAAGGGGAAAAACTGGTTCCCGGGTTAAAGTCCGTGGAAATGGCAAAATACCCCTTGAGTTCTTTGATAACTTCATAAGTTCTGCGTATATTGTAACCAAGGTGCCAAGCTGTAAGAGGTAGAAGCACGGGCACAGTGCCGTGAGCAAAGGCAACCTCTAAATCTTCTTTTTGGGCAAACTCCAAGTGATCCACTGAGACGAACGGGTACTTCTCCAGGAGTACTCTGCTGTTATCGTGTTCCAGTTCCCACAGGTGAGCTTTTAGCTTAAACCCTAACTTGTGTGCCGCATTGTAAATGATGTCAGCCTCTTCCACACTGTATGCTACTGACGCCACAAACACGTCTACAAACTCTGCCAAGTCTTGTTTTTTTACCATGGGCAGCGTCTTAATGATCATTTCCTCAATGTAGTCTTCACGGCTTTTCGCGTCCTTGGGCACCGCGTGAGCGCCCAAATAGGTAGGAAGCACTTCCACTTCAACACCGTGCTGTTTGTCCGCTTTCGCCTTGTTTATGATACGTAGCAGCCTGATCTCCTGGTCATGGCTCAATCCATAACCGCTCTTTACTTCCACCACGGTAGTACCCTGACCAAGGAACACACCGAGCCAGCGTTTCAAATTGTTCAGAAGTGCTTCATCAGTGGCATCCCTGGTTGCACTCACTGTGGCATTAATGCCACCCTTCTTCTGCTGGTCATGGTATGTTTCTCCCTGTATGCGAGCATGGAATTCGGATGCTCTGTCCCCCGCAAAAATGGCATGAGTGTGGCACTCCGTAAGTGCTGGTATGACCACAGCGCCCCTAACATCATACGTTTCCCACTCATCACCATAGGGAGCCTCCGAAGAAGGAATAATATCCTTAATAACACCTTCTTCAATAACAATGGCTTGGTCGCGTTTATCCAGCATTGGCATATCCTCCATTGGCAGTAGTTCCATGGTGCTGGGGGACACCACGTGGGCACCAAGGATAACAGTCTTTTTAGAGCCAATGCCTTTACAAGTCCTATTATTGTTGTTGTTCATCATCTTGACTCTCTGCTAACCTGGAAAGCACTGCCACATCCAGAATCTGGTTTGCGTCCAGCTTAGGTATTTGCAGGTAGTAACCTAAGCTATTTAAAGCAGCACCAAGTGGCATGAGACCTATGAGCTCCCCCTCCACGACCTCAACTCCGAAGCGTCTGGCTTCCATCTTTACCAATTCAGTTATTCGGTACAAAGGAGTTTTTGTGTAATCCAGAAGGTTCATGGAAACTTGTGCTAAACCCTTCTCTTCAATGAACATGCCTTTTGCTTGTATGTTTACCAAACCACCGCTGGACTCCCGTACCGCCTTGGCTATTTTGTCAGCAACCCCTTTATCAGCCGTGTTCAAATACAAGTTAAATGCGATTAGGAAATTTCGTGCTCCTACCGCAGTCGCGCCCGCTGTGGGGTGAATCACAGGCTCTCCAATGTCTGGGTGCCTCTCCGGCTCTTTAATGGCTTCCCTTAGACCCTCGAATTCACCTTTTCTTATGTTGGGAAGCCTCTTCCTCTCAGGCATTCTGGCGCTTTCAGCGTACAAGTACACAGGCACTTTCAGTTCGTCCCACATCCACTGCCCGAACTCCAACGCAAGCTCATTGCATTCCCCCATGGTAACATTGAAAAGCGGAACAAATGGAACCACATCCAAGGCTCCAATGCGGGGATGTTCACCTTGGTGCTGATTCAAATCAATAAGTTCTACGGCCTTGCGAGCACCACTTTTCATGGCATTGAGTACTTGCTGTGGTTCACCAACCATGGTAACCACCATGCGGTTATGAGAAGGATCCGCTTCCACATCCAAGATGATCACGTTTGCTGATTCCTTCATGCCGTTTACAATGGCATCCATGACTTCTTGACGTCTGCCTTCGGAGAAGTTCGGAACACACTCAATTAATTTCACTACTTTTCACGCTCCTCGAAGTTTTCCATGGGCATTCTTATGCCTTTTTCTTTAGCCACACACTTTGCTATGTCATAACCGGCATCAGCATGACGAACCACGCCGATCCCAGGGTCGTTAGTTAATACTCTTCTTATCTTCTTTTCAGCCAAATCGGTTCCGTCAGCCACCGTAACTTGTCCAGCGTGAATGGAGTAACCAATGCCCACTCCACCGCCATGGTGCACAGACACCCACGTAGCACCAGACGAAGTGTTGAGCATGGCATTAAGTATGGGCCAATCAGCTATGGCATCTGATCCATCCAGCATGGCTTCCGTTTCACGGTATGGACTTGCCACAGAGCCTGTGTCAAGGTGATCCCTACCCATGACGATGGGAGCTTTCACCTTGCCTGTTTTCACCAAGTAGTTGAACATGACACCTGCTTTGTCGCGCTCACCATAGCCCAGCCAGCATATGCGAGCTGGTAGACCCTGCCACTTAACTCTCTTCTGTGCCATATCAATCCACGTTCGCAAATGCTCATCTTCTGGGAACAGCTCAAGCAAAAGCTTATCTGTTTCGTAAATGTCAGTTGGGTCCCCTGAAAGTGCTACCCAACGGAATGGCCCTTTTCCTTCACAGAACAGCGGCCTAACTAGAAGTGGCACATAACCAGGAATTTCAAAAGCATCTTTGTAACCGTTAAGCTCGGCAACCTTTCTAATATTGTTGCCGTATTCAAAAGCCACGGCTCCCCTGCGCTTCATTTCGACCATGGCTTCCACATGCTTAACCACGGATTCGCCTACACGCTTCAAATACTCCTCGGGGTTGGATCTTCGAAGCTCTGCAGCTTCTTCCACGGTGTAGCCAGAAGGTATGTAACCGTTTAAGGGGTCATGAGCAGCTGTTTGGTCCGTAACAATGTCTGGAATAATGTTCCTTCTCACCAGTTCGGGAAACACATCAGCAGCGTTGCCCAGCAGTCCAATGGACACTGCTTCTCCTTTTTCTTTGGCTTCCTGAACCATTTTTAATGCTTCATCCAGCGACTCAGCTTTTTTATCCAGGTAACCATGTTTAATACGGCGGTCAATTGCCCACGGGTTAACTTCAACAGCCAGCATGATTCCACCAGCCATGGTAGCAGCTAGTGGCTGAGCTCCACCCATTTCACCTAAGCCCGCTGTGAGCACCAGCTTACCCTTTAAGCTACCACCGAAATAATGCTGACCAGCCGAGTAGAAGGTCTCGTAAGTGCCTTGCAGAATGCCTTGAGTTCCTATGTAAATCCAAGAGCCCGCAGTCATTTGACCATACATGATAAGTCCACGCTCTTCTAGTTCCCTGAAATAGTCCCAATCAGCCCACTTAGGTACCAGAAGGGAGTTGGCAATGAGCACACGCGGAGCCCACTCATGGGTCTTAAACACAGCTACAGGTTTTCCGCTTTGCACCAAAAGTGTTTCGTCCTCTTCCATGGTCTTAAGGGTTTCCACGATTTTGTAGAAGCAGTCCCAGTTACGAGCGGCTTTACCAGTACCTCCGTAAACAATTAAGTTGGCAGGATCCTTTGCCACCTCGGGATCCAAGTTGTTCATGAGCATGCGCATGGCGGCTTCAGTCTGCCAACTCTTGCAAGTTAACTTGTTGCCCCTGGGCGCTCTGATTTCCATATCACATTACCTCCTTTTAACACCATTTTAAAACAAAAAAGAAAACCAGTACCCATTTGCACCAACGCACACACATACAACAAAAAAAGAAAAACGAAAACTATGCAAACTAAACAGGCTTAAACGCTACACAAACCCTCAAAAAAAAGCGCCAAAAAGAGAAGGATGAAACAATACCGGCATTTACACAAGTGGTACCCCACATAGAAGAAAAACACACAGCCAGTCAAAAAAAACGCTTTTTAGTAGTCAATGCCCTCTCTGGCATTTATGCCCTGCTGAAGGGGATGTTTTACTTCTTCAAAAACGGTGACGTAGTCAGCCATGGATTTAATATTCTCCGTGGCATACCTGCCCGTTATAACCAGTTCCACCTTGGGTGGCTTACTCTTTATGAGTTCTACGACTTCATCTTCGCTCACCAGCCCAAACGCCACTGCTACATTGAGTTCATCAGCAATGACAACATCATAGAACCCCGAACTCATTTGAAATTTAAGAAAAGCGAGCGCCACCTGTGCGGCTTCTTTGTCAGTCACATCTGGGTTTTTGGGATCCACAAAGTGATCAGTACCAAAACGAACCTGGGTAACTCCGGCAACCTTTGATAAGGAGACATCTTCACCATAGCTAAAGGAAGGACCTTTCATGAAGTGGACCAAGAGAACCCTTAAGTTACGGCCTGCAGCTCTTAGAGCCAAGCCCAAAGCCGCACTGGTTTTCCCTTTACCATTACCCGTGTAAACGTGGGTAAGCCCCTGTTCAAGTCCCATTCTTCCGCCTCACTTTCAAATAGAAACTGCCTTTTTTCTCCACCACAAAGTCCTCAGTCAGGTGTATGCCTTCTGTGAATCCGGGAGCAAGCTGTTTCTGAATCAAGCCTGCTTGCTCTTGAAGACGCCACAGCTCACGGAGTGCCTGATTGGTCTGAACGTCTTTTACGGTCTTCCGGCACCATCTGCCGTAGGGGCAAAATGAGCAGTGATCTGAAACGCGTGGGCGCCGATTTCCTGAGCTGTACTGCTGTAGGAATTGCTGAACAAAATCCTCCACCACTACGGCTTCTGCTTCGGTAAACTGAAACACATTTGACTCAGCCTGCGAGCCTTCCAAACCAGCTTTGCCCAAGTAAACCACTCCCAGGGTAGCTGGAAGCTGGAGAAATCCTAAACGCCAAAGCATGGTAGCGTAGATCTTAACCTGCTGACGGTGGCTTTCTGCCATGAAACTGCCCGTTTTCCAATCCAATACCAAATTTTCACCCAGAGCGTCAGCTATGCCTATGACAAGCACGTCGTCACTGCCGAAGCCGTATTCAAACTTCACCTCGAACTGGCTTGGGTTGTAGCTCTCGGCGAAACGCTTGGCAGCTCTTGCCATGTTCAGCATTTCCTTGACCACTTGCTCAGTAAAAGAGGACTCCACTGCTCCAGGAAATGACTCCAACAGCACAGACCAAGCTAAATCTTCCTCCGTATCAAATAGGCCCTTGTGGTCGCCCGATAGCATCCTGTAAATGAGCTCATGCACCGCGGAACCAAACTGATCAGCCACACCCGTGGTTTCAATGGGTAATTGGGCTGAATAATCCAAATACAAAGGACACCAATAAATCAACGTCGTTACACCAATTCTTCTTAACATGTTCTTACGTAATCGCCTCCCTCTTCTTGGGGAACATGATCTGCATCAGTTTCGCAGCAGCACCTTGCTCGTCGATTTCTCCTGTTTTTATCATCCAATCCAGGTGCAAAAAAGCACCGATTATGTTTCTAAGTGTTTCCAAGCTGTACCACTTTCCAATCTCCATGCACCGCATCACAAAAAATGGGCTTCTACCAGCCGCTTGAGCTAAAGCAGCTTTGTTGTCCATGTTGTCGAACTCCTTGCTTTTCCATGCCAAGCTGAAAATGCGGTAAAGAAAAACGAAGATTTGTTGGAATGCTTCCCCCTGCTCCAGCAAACTGCTCATTTCAAGCTGAACTTTTTTTCCATCAGCCGTTTGCAAAGCGTCCATGAGAGCAAAATAGTTACCCCTAACCATGCTGCCTACCACAAAGTTTTGCAAATGCTCCATGGTCACGTTCTTTGTCACCAAAGACAGTTTTTCAATCTCAGTGTAAGCAGACCAAAGGTCGCCGTCACACAGATCCAAAAGCTGTTCAGCCACTTCAAGATCACACCTAACACCATGCAACCTGAACTCCGCCACAATCCAAGAAACAGCTTGCTTCTTTGCCAGGGGTTTGCACTCCACTACTTCCGCACCGGGAATCTTTGCATCCCCCATGACCACCACAACGCCGCTTAAGTTCCCAGATGAAACAGCACTGATCATGGCATCGCGAATGACTTTTTTTGCTGGAAATTCCACCACAATGATGCGCATGGGAGAAAACAGAGAATAGCTGGTCAAAGAACGCAAGACGTCCATGTTTTCCGCGTCCACACGCACAACTTCAGCTTTGGTTTGTTCGCGGAGCCAGAAAACGACCCTTTCCTTGAGAAAATCGTTCTCCCCTGTTAGCACGTAAAGATCTCTTATGTTTCCTTTTCTGATTTCTTCAATGGTTTTCAGAGCATTACTGCTCTTGTTACGGCTTGTTCCACCGTGACTAGCGCCCATACTCTAAACAATCACGCCCCCGTATTCACCCTTCAAGCTTAACACCGCTCTCATGCCACAAATGCAGTACCCGTTCCACATGCCCAGGTGATCCGACCACAATGCTCTTGGAAGTAAAAGGATCGTAAGGCTGGCCAGAAAAGTCCACTGCCACGCCCCCTGCCTCCCTAAGCAAACAAACACCAGCTGCTGTGTCCCAAGCGTTTATGCCGTATTCGAAATACAAACCAAAGATGCCAGCGGCTGTGTAGCAAGTATCCAATGCCGCGGAGCCCAACCTTCTTATGTCCATTACCTCAGGGTAGACGTGCAAAAGAAGCTGGGTAATCCAATCCACCTTATCGCGAAGCTTAAAAGGCAGAGCCATGGCAACCAATGTGTCTTTAAGCGGCTCCTTAGTTACATGTATGGGCTCACCGTTTAAATAAGCGCCTTTACCTACTTGAGCATGATACAGTTCCTCCAAAACGGGGTTGTACACCACGCCAGCCTTAGGCTGCCTTGCTCCCGTGTAGACGCCTATGCTTACGCAAAACTGAGGTATGCCCATAGCAAAATTATTCGTACCATCTAAGGGGTCAATAACCAGCAATGGGTCTCCTTTGGTAGAAAAATGCTCTTCTTCAGCCACAAAACCTGCACCAGGGAACGCCTTGCTTAGCTGTTCCACAATGAACTGCTGAACCGTTGTGTCGTACTCAGTGATAAGATCATGAGCCGACTTCTCCTCCACTTCAAACCGCTGTCTAAAACCCGTCCTTAAAATGTCCCCAGCTTTCAAAGCTGTGGAAATAACAGTATTCATGAGAATTTCGTCTGTGTTCTTCATAAAATTAATAATACTATGAGTTTGCCCCATGCTTGCCAGCTTTACGAGATTCCCTGCATTTAATTAAGGGAAAAGGTAGCACATAGCACTAATATGGGCCCGGCAAAGAATCTTCAGCCAGCGCTCATTATAAGCCATGATTATCTGCCGCTGCTTTATTTCACTTTAGAACGCCATATGCTTTTTTTTGCACGTAAAAGCTTCTTGAACTATTTATCCGCGGTTCGAACCTTGCTTAGTAACCTACTGCTAGGTCTTACCACCATTGGCAGCAGACCCGTTATTATTCTGACTACTACCAATTAAGGAAAGCAGCTCCCAACCAAGTAAGATCACATAAGCCAACGCGTAGTACCAAAAGAGCACTACTGGTATGGCTGATGCCACTTTGAAGACGATGCTGGTACTCACCTGTTTTATGTAGAAATTAACAATTGTGCTAACCACGTACCAAATGACAGACTGACCAGCACCAACAACCAAAGCATATTTGGTATTCACATGGCCGTCCAAAAACACATTGAAGCCACTAAACAGAACTGCGTAAAACAGAAGGTTGTAAATCCATGATGGTAAGTCCTCCAAAAAAAGACCCATCACGGTATAACCCCACACAGAAAACGCCAAAATGAGTATGAAAGCAAAAGAAAGCAGCCGAATTGTCACGGTGGAACGCCTTTGCCGTTTAGCAATGACCGTGGCAGCATGTTCCAGCGAAGCGAAAACATTGGTACTACCCCAAGCCAGTGGAATGAGCAGAAACCAAGACCATCTTGCACTTATGGTCAGGGAAGTAATGACAGGCCTTAGCAGTGCCTCATAATCGGGTGATAGGTAGTTAAGCACTGAAAAACTCACTTGCTCCCCAAAGAGCAGGAACAAAAACAGTGTAAGAGCTGCAGTTGCAAAAAACATGAAGTAAGAAAAAGCGCCTGCGAAGAATCCCAAATCATCCTTACTAATTTTGTATAGTATCTTTTTAATGAGTTCCATCTTTTTATCACTATTTACTGCCGATTCGTGATCGACAGCGCCTTCTTACAACCACTTGGCTGGTGTATATGTTACCACGCATAAGCGTTAGGGGGGGACCACTTAGTAAACGAATCTGCTCTCCCGCTGGTACAAAAGAACCAACGTTTTGTTATCAAAGCATCACTTTTGTAGGCATACCGAACAATGCCAGAAGATCTGGTCCTAAGTGAGTGCCGATAACAGGACCCAGCCTAAGTACGTCTTGCCGCTTCATGGCGTTCTCTTCTAAGAATTCCTCCAGCACGCTGACCTCATCAAAATTGTCCGACCACACAATGTCCAAAAACAACTGTTGTTCATGGCCGAAGTTCTTTATCATGAATTTAGGCATTTCCTTAATGGCTGCCTTCCTGCCTCGCACCACTTTGTAGGAATTTACCATGCCATCATCCACGAACAAGAGCGGCTGAAAATGAAGCAGATTACCAGCCAAAGCCTGAGCTTTACCGATTCTACCTCCCTTTGCCAAATGCTCTATGGAAGCAAGAAAAATGGTTTGATAAGCGTCACGCACCTTAATCACGTGATTCACCACTTCATCCAAAGTCCAGCCAAGGTCGACGGCTTTAAGAGCTTCCAAAATCATGCGATAAGGTCCTGCCGCTACTAACTTCGTATCAAGCGCAATGAATCTACCGTTGAATTCGCTTTCCAACATCTTCGCTTCCTCAAAGGTAACGGAAAAGTGTTTAGATAGCCAAATGCCGATGACGTTATCGTTGCCCTCATCGAGAAGCTCATTTATGGCACTTCTCACTTCCTCAATGGAAGCAGCCGAAGTAGTTGGAATCTGTTTCTTTTCTCTGAGGTCCTTGTAGAACTCATCCCAATCAATTTCCGTAAGTTCTTTGTAACTTCTGTCACCCTTGTTGACACGCAGTTCCACCACTCTGGTATGCTCCAGTGGCTTTGGAGCATAGGCTGAGCTATCAAATACTATGCCAATCTTGCTTCTACTCATCTTTTCTCTCCCCATCTTTGAAATTATTGGTACTAATGCTTTTACTTCCCTCTTCGCGCTCCCCTGAATTATTAGCTATTTTCAAGAATATTTGCACCCGCCTGTTTGGATCATAACCAGTACTCTTGCTTTCAAAAGCGGGATACTCTTCACTAACGATGCGATGCACTTCTCGACGCTCCCATCTTAGCATGGGAGGCAATGTTACTGGACGCTTTGTTCTTTTTGTTTTTTGCACGCTTTGTTGCACCATGTCCTCCAACTGTCGGATACGCTTCTGCTTGTAATTCATGACATCCACATCTACGTGAGCAATTTCCGGAAAGCGTACACGTATGATGTAGCGTACGAACCCCTCAAAGGTATCCAGAAAAGAACCATGCTTTCCAATGAGTATGCCCAGATCTTCGCCGTCCACACTTATGTGGAGCTGATCATCCATTTGTTCAGCATGCACACTACCTGTTTTGCCCATGGCTTTCAGAAGTGCAGTTACCAACTGCTCAGCAACCGATTCAGGGGAAACTACCCATGCCTTTATGACTACTTCATTACGCAGAAGTCCCCGTTTTTCAGAAATCACCTCGTATTCCAGTTCATCCGATCCGTAATACTGTCTGGCTTTTTCCAAAGCCTGCTCAACGCTTTCCCCAATGAACTCCATAACCAATATGCACCTCCCCTGTTTGCTCTCAAAAAGGGAGAACAAAGCAGTGCATGAGCACTGCCCCGCTTCCTTTTGCTGAATACTCACTCTTTTTCACATCTGACCTATGTGATCTATATGATTTAATAGCAAAAACCACTCCGCGGCTCAAAATCATTTCTGAGCAGCTGCAGCGTTCTTCTCGGCGAACTGCCTCTCAACCATTTTGCGTATGATGAAGGACTCCACAATACTTATGAGAGAAAATGCCATCCAGTACAAAGCCACGCCAAATGGAAAACTGCGGGCAATCCAGCCTATCATGATAACAAAAATCCACATCATCATGTTCTGCTGACGCTGCATGGCAGGGTCAGTGGTAGCTTGACTTGTGAACTTGAACTGGAAGTAAGTTACTGCCACCATGGCAATAACCGTGATCCACGTTGGGTCAGGCTTGCTAATATCAGGAACCCACAAGAACGGTAAACCGTTGAAATTTGGATTCTGGACAAGTGAGCCGTAAAGCCCAAAGAATATGGGTATTTGCAAAAGGGGCAGCAAACAACCAATCAGCGGGTTCACGCCGTGTTCCTTGTAAATCTTAGACTGCTGCTGAGCCGCTTGTTGTGGATCGTTTTTGTACTTCTTTGCAATCTCTTGAAGCTCACCTTGGATACGGCTAATAACGAAGCTGGTACGCAGCTGGTGGTAAGTAAGGGGTTCCAAAATCAGCTTGAGCAAAATGGTCATAAGGATGATATCCACCGGATAGTTGGGTACCACAGAATACAACCAATTAAGAACCATACTAAAGAAATTGCTTATACTTTGAACCATAGAATTTTCACGTCTCCTTTCTTCGGTACGGGGTCATAGCCCCCTGGAAAAAGTGGATTACAGGTAAGGACGCGTTTGAAGGCAAACACCGAGCCCCAAAACAAACCGTGTTCTGCTACTGCTTGTTCCCAGTACGCGGAACACGTCGGGTTATGCCTGCACACAGGACCGGGCAAAACCAGTTGCCGCCCAATTCTATAGAACTGCAAAACAATGTGGACTGTTTTTACCGCTAGCCCATTGCCATTCATGGAAAAGCTCCTTCGCCTTGCTCCGCCAAACATTCTCCTCCACACTCAGTAGTGAAGAACGGGGCAGAATAATGTAGTAACCAGAAGGCAGGTGATCATGGTTCTCCTGCCACGCTTCTAACAGTAGCCTTCGTATGCGGTTACGCTTTACTGCGTTCCCAAAACGCTTGCTCACCACAACTGCCACTTTTTGCTCAGAAGCTGGCAAGAAGTACACAACAACGTAGTCTGAGCGAACCACGCTGCCTTCTTTATAAACACGAGAAAAATTCTTCTTGCCTTGCAAACGCAAAGACCGCCGCACTGCCATTAACGGGGAGTAAGTCTGTGACGTCCTTTCATTCGTCTACGCTTAATGACCTTCCTGCCGCCAGGTGTGGACATTCTTGCAAAGAACCCATGCGTTTTTCTTCGATACCTTTTGCTCGGCTGATAGGTTGCCTTCACTGCTATCTACTCCTTTCACCAACATGATGATGACACTTTTGTTGTTTTTCTTGTTGAGTGCTTTTGCTTCTAAGCTTTACACTTTTTTCTTCTTCTTGTGTGCTTGGCTCACACACTTTACTTAAAAAAGCCCTTCTCAACTGTCCCATTGTTCCTATTTATTTGACTCCATCTATGTGAGCCGCACCTTTTTACGCGCACACGCGCACAAGAACCTGCACGGTCACTGACCTAACTTGCCCACCTCATACATGCACACACGCACATACACGCTCAGATAGATTCCTTTCTAAAACGTAGCACAGGTTAGCATATAAATTATATACTAATCACAGATCAGATTCTTTTTAAAGCACGTGGAGGTGAAGGTGAATGTTTTTCCAATGCGACTTGAACCACCAAATAGTGTTCGGTAATGGAACATTGGAGCAATTGCCACAGCTTATGGGCAACATGGGAAAGAACGTGTTTTTGGCCACTGGCAGAAGCGCAAAACAGAGAGGCTTACTCAGCCACCTCATGGAACTGCTAAAAGATTTTCAGGTGCTTCATTTTGACCAAATTTCGCCCAACCCAAAGGCGGAAGAGGTGCACGAAGCAGTGAATTTGTTAAGACAAAAAGCGTTTGAACCTGACGTTGTGCTGGCGGTGGGTGGAGGCAGTGTGCTGGATTTTGCAAAAGGAGTAGCAGCCAGCTACGCCTCGGGTAAAAGTGTGGAACAGGTTTTTGGGGTAAACAACGTGCTCTCGGCTTTACCTGTGATTGCAGTTCCTACCACTCATGGCACTGGTTCAGAAGTGACCAAGTACTCCGTCATCACACACGAGAATCAGAAGAAATCTATCAGCGACATCAAGATTGTGCCAAAGGTGGCATTGGTTGACCCTGTGCTTACCTACTCCATGCCTGACGAGGTTGCCATTGACACCACCTTAGATGCTTTTTCACATTTGAGTGAAGCTTACTTCTCTGCGCTTTGTAATCCAATAGTGGAGGCTTTTGCTGAAAAAGGTTTTTCCTACCTAAAACCCCACATGAAAAACTTAGGCAAAATCCCCATGACTGAGAAGGTTCACGACGAGCTTACTTTGGCATCTCTTTTTGGAGGTCTCGCCATAAACAGCGCAGGTTCAGGCGTAGTACATGCCATGGGTTACCCCCTCACTTCTGAATTTGAACTTCCTCACGGCAGAGCCAACGCTGTGCTCATGCCCTGGGTATTCAAATTCAACGCTGAGGTCAAACCTGAGAAATATGAAAAAGTGCGAGAAATGCTGGGTGCAACTGATTTAGCTGATTACCTTTGCAGCATAAATGAACAATGCGGTTTCACGGAGCAAATCAAAGCCGTGGCAAATCAGGTTGATGACAATAAACTTGGCAAGTGGGCTGAACAGGTTGTAAACAACCACCGACTAATGAATTCGGCTTGTAGGAAACCGTCCTTGGAGCAGGTAATTCAGCTTTATAAACAAGCACTGTTCCTGGTTTAATTAACTGCTGCAAGGTTCATGCACAACAAGGTTGAAGCAAAGTAAACAGGAAATGTTCAAGCATCAAAACGTGCGTTGGGGTGTTATCATTATTTTAACGTATAAATTGCAAAGGTAAGGAGTGGATGATCTTGGGATGGAGGAATAGCTTATATGCTGTCTTGGGGCTCATAGCTGCTGTCGCCGTACTCACAAACCCATTCATAGGCAATCCAATTGGTTGGCTGGTCTTCTTTGCCGGCTTTGGCGGTGTGTGCTTATTGGTGGAGATCATTGCCATTATTCGGAAGAACCCTGCTAACTGGGACTTTCTCATTGCTTCTGCGGTCATGTTTGCGGTGGGACTGCTGGCTTACATGAACAAAGTTAGCGCCGACCCATATATGCCCATCGAAGGCAGTAACTACGCAGTTTACGCATTTCCAGCTTTCATAGCTAGTCTTTACTTGTTCATTGTGTCAATTACCAAATCGTTTTTCGCTGGTATTTAGGGGTCGTGCAAAAATCACTCCCCAGAGGGGCAGAGCTCCTCTGGGGAGTGCAAAACAAAGGGGGTTTCTGTGGAAGAAAGTGTGAAGCGTTTAGCCGATGAGTGTTTCGCTTTGGGAGCCCAGCTTGAAGAACTTTCTGATGATTTATCCGCTCTTAGCAACGACATTAGAAAGACAAAAATGCAAGTGGAAGAGCTTTTCGCCCAAAGCCAGCAACCCGGAGCTGTAGCTGAAACGCTCAAAACACAGAAGAAAGAACTCATGGATGACCTCCACAACCTTGGCAAGCAGTGGGAACAACTTAACCGTTCTTTAATCGCCTTGCAGGAACATGTGTTCTCTAAACACGAAGATGTGCAGTCTGAACTTGACCACCTTGAAGAAGACAGCGAGGAGTACGCATTGCTGGAAGACACCCTAGACGATCTTTCCTTAGTGTACGCCGAACTTACCGAGATCCTCGATGAAATGGATACCCTGCTTTTGGCAGTAGCTGATTTAACCCGCACAGTGGAACAGTTGCCGCCGCACTATTCTGGTGCTGACAGCGGCACACAATAAAAGTAATAACACGTCCCTTTTTTTGGCAAGTTAACCGCTTAATAAAGCCCGCTTATGAGTACGCCGCCAAACCCACATCGGTTGATTGCATTAGCAAACTGGCAACCCCATTCTCAAAAGCAAATTGCCAGCCTGCCTGTGCTGGAAGTAAACAGTGCCTAGCACCTTAGTAGCTTAGTAGCTTAAAAGCATATGTACTTGCACTTTGAGCACATCACATGCGAAGCTGTGCGCCCTGCTTTCAAAAGCCCTCTTGTGTGCTTCCTACTACTGACTTTGCAGCAGTGTGGGAATCATGTCGAACATGGGCAAATACAGTGAAAGTACGATGAAACCCACCACAACACCCACAAAAATCAGTGCGAAAGGTTCTACGGCAGCCGTCAATGTGCCCAGGTAAGCATTGAACTCGTCTTCCACCACACCAATGTAACGTGTCAAGCTTTCTTCCAGCCTACCAGATTCTTCACCCAATGCAATGCTTCTCCACAGCAAGGAATCAAAGCCGTTCATCCTGAAAGCTTCATGCAATGGCATACCAGCGATGATCATGTCGCGGGCACTTTTTATCTTGTCCTTGTAAATTTGATGGCTCATCACACCCATGGTCAAATTCAGCACATCGACCACGGGCAAGCCATTTACGTAGGCACTGCGCAGTGTTTTAGAAAGCCTGAGGTACTCAGGCGTTATGGCAACCTTGTTCACAACTGGTATGGCAAACTTTATGCGCTCATAAACACGTTTGACGGGAATCACATTGGTGACCAAGAACCGAATAAGGGCAATACCACCAATGATGCCCACAATGAGCCAAATCCAGTAATTCTTTATAAAATCGGCAATGCCCATGACAATGCGTGTGGGAGCAGGCAACTGAGCACCAACCATGTCATAAAGTCCACCCAAGGTGGGCAGCACAAACAGCATGTAAATAATGATGGCACCCACAGCCGCTATGGATATTATGGCAGGATAAAGGACCGCGTTCATGATCTTTGAACGCAGTGCCAG
>Ga0209508_1001537_pt1 | contig 17694 bp, 12 predicted proteins | sample AD_UKC129_MetaG_FD_184427 | JGI IMG/M metagenome (GOLD analysis project Ga0209508, IMG submission 184427) | Active sludge microbial communities of municipal wastewater-treating anaerobic digesters from Canada - AD_UKC129_MetaG (SPAdes) (version 2) | ecosystem: Engineered > Bioreactor > Anaerobic... | reverse complement strand
GCAGAAGCAGCAGAAATGATACTAAGAATCGATGACGTCATAGCCGCCGCAGGCGGAGAAGGCGAAGAAGAAGGAATGGAGGGCATGGAAGGCGGAATGCCACCAATGTAACCTCCCACACTTCCCCCTTTTTTTATCTTCATTCAGTCGCTAGGAAGACTCCCTCTGGATAAGACTGGGAATAGGTCACCTTGAGAGTATATGTACAACAGCTGTTCCACCAGTGCCCCCTATATTATGTGTTAAACCTATTTCTGCACCTTCAACTTGTCTTTTACCTGCTTCTCCCCTGAGTTGCCATATTATTTCTGCAGCTTGGGCTATACCAGTTGCACCAAGGGGATGACCCCTTGCTTTAAGTCCACCAGATGGATTAAATGGAATGTCACCATCACGACGCGTCACACCCTCTTCGAATGCTAGTCCACCTTCACCTTTATTAACAAATCCAAGGTCTTCTATTGCAAGTATACCATTTATACTGAAACAGTCATGGACCTCGATTACATCAACATCCTTGGGTTCTAAACCCGCCATTTTAAAGGCTTTTCTCGCTGCATGGACAGTTGCATCAATCCTTGTAATATCATCCCGGTCTTGAAGCGCTATTGTCCCAGAAGCGTGTGCAGAGGCCTTCACATAAACTGGAGTGTCGGTATATTCCCTCGTTTTTTCTGCTGGACATAATATTATGGCTGATGCACCGTCAGATATTGGTGAACAATCAAGCAACCTTAGAGGGTCGGCAACCATACTAGAACTTAGAACCTGCTCTACTGTGATCTCCATTGGAAATTGGGCTTTAGGATTTTTAGCAGCATTTTCATGGTTTATGACAGATACCATTGCAAGTTGTTCCCTTGTTGTCCCATACTCGTACATGTGGCGGCGGGCCATCATAGCATAGAGTGAGGGGAATGTAACTCCTTGTTGGGCTTCCCATTCCTGGTCTGATGCTGTGGCTATTGCAGGGGTTGGATCCACGACATCTGTCATTTTTTCCACTCCACCCACAAGTACGATGTCATGGTAGCCAGAAGCGATAGCCATTATACCGCTTCTGAGTGCAAGGCCGCCTGATGCGCATGCGGCTTCTACTCTGGTTGCTGGGATTGGTGTGAGTCCTGCGTGGTCTGCTATTAAAGAGGCTATGTGTTCTTGTTTTATGAATAGTCCTGCTGACATGTTTCCGATGTACATTGCTTCTAGGTCGGCTCCTTCAATCCCCGCATCTTCTATGGCTTCTACCCCGGCTCTTGTGATAAGATCCCTGAATGATATGTCCCATAATTCGCCGAATTTTGTTTGTGATGCTCCGATAATTGCAACTTCCCTCATTTGTACCACCTTTAGGCCATTTTGAGTTTTTCTTTGAATTTTGCATATAATGAGTAGTCGACATAGACTTTCTTTTTTATCATTTCCCGGACTTTTGGTGCGAGTTCCCTTTTTTCTTCTATCCCATCATCTACTGTGATTATGAAGGCGTCACTTCCTGCTCCAGATCCATAGGATACTGCTAGTATCCTGGCTCCTGGTTTGGCTATATCTAGTGTTGCTGCGAGTCCTATTGGTGTGGCCCCTGAATAAGTGTTACCTATCATTGGAGTTAAAAGTCCTGGTTTTACTTGTTCCATTTTAAAGCCTAGTTTTTTAGCTGCTTTAAGATAAAATTTACCGTTAGGTTGATGGAATACTGCATAGTTAAAATCAGATGCTTTAAGATCTTCTTTTTCCATTATTTTTTTTGCAGCTGAGATCACATGTTTGAAATAGGCTGGTTCTCCTGTGAATCTGCCACCGTGCCGTGGGTATGGCATGCCTTCTCTCCTGTAAAAATCGGGCGTGTCAGTTGTGAAACTATAGGTCGATTCTATCTTTGCTATTAGGTCTTTTCTGCCTATGATATATGCGGCGCCACCTGCCGAGGCTGTATATTCTAGTGCGTCGCCTGGAGCTCCCTGGGCAGTGTCCGCTCCTATTGCAAGACCATAATCTATCACCCCACTCTTTACTAAACCTAGACATGCTTGCATCCCAGCCGTGCCGGCTTTACATGCGAATTCAAGGTCTGCAGCTGTTAATTGTGGTGTTGCCCCTATGGCCTCAGCGACTATCGTTGCAGTTGGTTTCACCGCATATGGATGCGATTCCGATCCCACATAGATCGCGCCAATCCTTTCAGGATTTATCTGACCCCTTTTTAGAGCTTGCCTTGCGGCTTCAACTGATATAGTCACGGTATCCTCATCAGGGGCTGGTACAGATTTCTCCTCAACTATCAAACCCCTAATGATCGTTTCGGGATCGTCTCCCCAGACCTTCGCTATCTCTTCAACTTTTATACGATATAATGGAATGTAAACTCCATATCCAACAATTCCAACCATAAACATCACAACCCAAAATTTACACGATAAAAATTCATCTATCATCTACTAGATTATTTTAACATTCCCACTTTATGCCTATAAAAGATTTTCCTCCGGATTTCAAATAAATACTAAGAAAAAGGATAGGGATTATGAAAGAACGAGTACATGCGGTTGCCGGGATTTGAACCCGGGTCGCGGGCTTGGAAGGCCCGAGTCCTAACCAGACTAGACTACAACCGCAATGCGGCGTCCGGGATTTGAACCCGGGTCGCTGGCGTGGCAGGCCAGTGTCTTAACCAAGCTGGACTAACGCCGCATAACCCCTTACTTTTTTTTTGTATGTGAACTACTCCGTCTCCGCGGATAGAGTTTCGTGAAAGGTTTTATGGTGCCTTTATTTTTACTGGCCGGTTCACGCGGCCACTATCCCCTATCCTTGGGGGATTCGGGAGCTACCATTTTACAGAATGTTTATTATTTGTAAGATGTATTTAAATTTTTCCCATCCATATCCTTAATGTGATGGGTCTTGCAAGTGACTGGAAGATAAAATTTTTAATCAATATTATCTTGGGAGGGTATAAATGGGGGTGTATGATGTCGCTTCAAAGATTATATCATAGGTTTTGGGAGGTGGATGTGCTCCGGGGAATTGCAGTTTTGATGATGATAACCTTCCACTTATTATTTGATCTTAACTATCTGGGGATGGTATCACTTAACATCCAAAGTGGCATTTTATGGTTTTTCGGAAGGTTAACAGCATTCATTTTCATATTCTTAGTGGGGGTGTCACTCAAACTTAGTTATATGCGAAGCATACTCACAGGATATAAGGGTTTGCTCATCTTAAAGTATGTGAAGAGGGGTTTAAGGATACTATCATATGCTTTTATCATCACCCTCGTAACTTGGCTGGTGATCGGTGAAGGTTATATAATATTTGGTGTTCTGCATTTTATAGGAGTCGCAATAATACTCAGCTACCCTCTATTACGCCATGAAAAACTAAATATCCCACTAGCCATCTTATTCATAGCAGCGGGTCTTTTCCTCCTAGATCAAAGATTTGATATCAGTTATCTTTTCTGGCTTGGTATCATCCCACCGAATTTTTATACACTCGACTATTTCCCCATCCTACCATGGATGGGTGTGGTCTCCCTTGGAATATATGCTGGTGGGAAACTATACAAGGACTATAAAAGAAGATTTCCTATAAAGGACATTTCAAGGTATAAAATCGTGAAATTTTTAGCATTCATCGGAAGGCATTCACTCTTCATATACTTCATACATCAGCCCATCATTATGGCCATTATCTTCATGATCAAAACCTTTTAATGGATCTATGGAAACTTTAACTAGATCTTGAATTTTAAAATCTTGCAGGATCAGATGCCAAATTTCGACCTGAAGGCAGTTTCGCTAGTGATAAATCTTATTTAATAAATATATACTTAGAAGTGTAAGGTTCAATCAAAGGTGATATTTTGCCTACTTAACATGAAATAAGAGTTTTCTTTGTTTTTTTTTGTGTTACCTTAACTTTGTTCAAAAATCGAAATCTATGCACCAATAAACCAAGATCATATTATTAATATCTAGGTATGGGGCCTTGCAGTGGTTTGTGAAGGTTATTGGTTTGTTTAGGATTGATTTTTTTAAGGGCGTGAATAATAGTAGGGGGGAGGTTCTTTTGCATCGCTTCGCGGAGGTGACGCAAAAATACGATATTCTCACAGGCTATATATTAGTCCCTACCCTTATTCGGTCAGTCGCGCCTCTGGGTGGGGATTTAATTTTTGACTTTATCTGCTTCTATGATTGTTGCCCCGAATGGAGTTTTTGTGGTTTCTATCACTGTTTTTAGGAATTTTCCGGTGTATGTTCCTGATTCTGCAACCTCTTCGGGTGTTCCTTCTGCGACTATTCTACCCCCTTCTTCGCCTCCTTCCGGTCCAAGGTCTATTATATGATCAGCCATTTTAATAACATCAAGGTTATGTTCTATGACCACCACAGTATTCCCCGCATCTACGAGGCGATTTAGCACGTCTAAAAGCTTTTTTATATCATCAAAGTGCAGGCCTGTGGTAGGCTCATCTAATATATAAAGTGTTTTGCCTGTGCTTTTTCTGCTTAGTTCCTTTGCAAGTTTGACTCTTTGTGCTTCGCCGCCAGATAATGTTGTTGCGGGTTGTCCCAATTTTATATAGCCTAGGCCAACATCATATAAGGTTTGGAGTTTATTTTTGATTGATGGTACATTATGGAAGAAATTTAATGCTTCTTCCACTGTCATGTCGAGTATCTCGGCAATGTTTTTGCCCTTGTATCTGATCTGTAATGTTTCTTCATTGTACCTTTTACCTTTACACACTTCGCATGGGATGTAAACGTCGGCTAGAAAATGCATTTCTATTTTTATGATCCCATCACCATTACAAGCTTCGCATCTGCCCCCTTTTACGTTGAAGCTGAACCGGCCAGGCTTGTATCCTCTTTTTTTCGATTCGGGTGTTTGGGCGAAAAGTTCCCTTATGTATGTGAATACTCCAGTGTATGTTGCGGGGTTGGAGCGTGGTGTTCTCCCGATAGGGGACTGGTCTATTATCACGACTTTGTCTAAGTAATGTACGCCTTTTATGTCCTTGTGTTTACCAGGATTCATATGTTTGTTGTTTAATTTTTCGTAGAGGCCCTTGTAGAGGATGTCGTTGACAAGGGTGCTTTTACCGGAACCTGAGACGCCTGTGACGCATGTGAAGATTCCTAGTGGTATTTTAACGTTGATTTCTTTCAGATTATGTTCGCTGGCGCCAATTATAGTGAGGTGTCTCCCATCAGGTTTTCTTCGTCTGGTGGGTGTTGGTATTGTTTTTCGGCCTGAGAGGTATTCTCCTGTGAGTGATTTTTGGTTTTCCATTATGTCCTCTGGGGTTCCTGTTGCGACTATGCGGCCTCCGTGTTCGCCGGCTCCTGGACCAATATCAATGATATGATCTGCGGATAATATGGTTTCTGGGTCGTGTTCGACAACTATCAGCGTATTGCCGAGGTCTCTGAGTTTTTTTAGGGTGTTGATTAATCTGATGTTGTCCCTTTGGTGTAGGCCTATGCTTGGCTCATCTAGGATGTAGAGTACTCCTACGAGTCCTGAGCCTATTTGTGTGGCTAGTCTGATTCTTTGGGCTTCTCCGCCTGCGAGCGTCCCTGATTGTCTGCTTAGTGTTAGGTATTCTAGTCCGACGTCGACTAGGAATTTTAGACGTTCTTTTATTTCTCTTAGAACGTCTTTTGCTATGTGTTCTTCTCTTTGGGTTAATTTGAGTTCTTGGAAGAATTCCATGGCTTCTTTGATTGACATTTCAGTGATTTCATGGATTGATTTGCTGTTTATTGTAACTGCGAGGCTTTCGGGGCGGAGTCTGCTACCTCCACATGTGGGGCAGGGTCTGTTGCTCATGAATTCTCCGATGTATCTTCTCATATAATTGGATTTGGTTTCTAGGTATATTCTTTCTAGGCGGGGGATTACACCTTCAAATCTTCTATTGACGCGATATTTTCTGTTTTTTCGTTTGAATACGAATTGTATTCTATCTTGGGATCCGTATAATATGATTTTTTGGTGTTCTGGGTCGAGGTCTTGGAATGGTGTGTCCATGCTGAATCTATAGTGTTTGGCTAAGGCTTTGAGCATCTGATAGTAGTAGTTTTCTTTTTTCAGGGATTTGCTCCATGGTATGATGGCTCTCTGGTTTAATGAGAGTTCTGGTTTTGGGACTACAAGTTCTGGGTCGATTTCCAGTTTACTTCCGAGGCCGTTGCATTCTGGGCAGGCTCCATGGGGGCTGTTGAATGAGAACATCCTTGGGCTGATTTCTTCGAAGTTTATACCGCAGTCTGTGCATGCGAAGTGTTCGCTGAAGACTTTTTCTTTCATTGTGTCATGGTATAGGATTATTAGTGTGCCTTCACCTAGTTCTAGGCTTGTTTCGATGGAGTCTGCTAGTCTTTTTCTGAAGTTTGTGTCTGAGCGTATTATGAGTCTGTCTACTATAACTTCTATTGTATGTTTATGGTTCTTTTCAAGGTTGAAATCTTCTTCTAGGCTGTGTATTTCACCGTCTACGCGGACTCTTGCGAATCCGTCCTTTTTGAGTTTTTCAAGGACCTTTTTGTGTTCTCCTTTCCGGTCTCTTATGATGGGGGCTAGTATGTATATTTTTGTACCGTCTTTTTCTTGGAGTATTTGGTCTATGATTTGTGTTGAGGTTTGTTGTGAGATTTCTTTTCCGCAGATGTAGCAGTGGGGTTTGCCTATACGTGCGAAGAGTAGTCTGAGGTAATCGTATATTTCTGTTATTGTTCCTACGGTGGATCTTGGGTTCATTTTTGTGGCTTTCTGGTCTATGGATATGGCTGGTGACAGTCCCTCGATATAGTCTACGTCTGGTTTTTTCATTTGGCCCAGGAATTGTCTTGCATATGCTGATAAGGATTCTACGTATCTTCGTTGTCCTTCTGCGTATATTGTGTCGAATGCGAGTGATGATTTTCCTGATCCGCTTATTCCGGTTATAACGATAAATTTGTCCCTTGGGATTTTGAGGTTTATGTTTTGGAGGTTGTGCTCCCTTGCACCTTTGATCACGATATTCTTTTCCATGGTATCCCTTAATTTCTATTTTGAGATGCCTTTAAGGGCTAGTATCTGGTCTCTGATCCTGGCAGCTTTTTCAAATTCGAGGTTTGATGCAGCTTCTTTCATCTCTTCTTCAAGATCGGCTATTATGAGTTTCAGTTCATCCTCTGGAAGTTCACTAAAGTCCACTTCTATTTTCTCCTTTTTAACTTTGAGGCTTCTCTTAGCACTTTTTGGTGTTATGCCATGTTTCTTGTTATATTCTAGTTGCATTTCTCTACGTTTGTTTGTGGTTTCTACAGCAGCCTTTACAGAATCTGTGAGTTTGTCAGCGTAGAGTATGACTTCGCCTCTAACATGGCGGGCTGCCCTGCCAATGGTTTGGATTAGTGAGGTTTCAGATCTTAGGAAACCTTCTTTGTCAGCGTCTAGGACTGCTACGAGGGAAACTTCTGGCAGGTCCAATCCTTCCCTTAGTAGGTTGACTCCGATGAGACAATGGAATTCTCCCATCCTAAGGCTGTTGATGATATCAACCCTCTCAAGAGTGTCTATTTCGGAGTGGAGGTATCTTACCTTGATACCCATCTTTGAATAATAGTCCGTGAGGTCTTCAGCCATTCTCTTTGTGAGTGTGGTTACAAGTATCCTTTCTTCCCTTCTAATGCGACGCTTTATCTCATCGAAGAGGTCGTCTACTTGGCCTTTTACTGGTCTTACTACGACTTTGGGGTCTACAAGTCCTGTGGGTCTTATTATCTGTTCAACCACCCTTTGGCTTCTTGAAAGTTCATATCTTCCAGGGGTTGCCGATACGTATATTATCTGTTTTATAGTGTCTTGGAATTCTTTGAATTTAAGTGGACGGTTTTCTCGTGCTGAGGGTAATCTGAAACCATACTCGATGAGAGTTTCTTTACGGGATTTGTCTCCCCTGTACATTCCCCTTATTTGTGGTATTGTAACATGGGATTCGTCGATAACTGTCAGGAAATCGTCTGGGAAATAATCTAATAGTGTGTAGGGTTTATCACCCCAGTTACGCCCGCTAAGGTGTAGTGAATAGTTTTCGATACCGGGACAATAGCCCATCTCTCTCAACATTTCAATATCGAATCTCGTGCGCTGCTCGAGCCTCTGAGCCTCTAAAAGCTTCCCTTGACTCCTCAGTTCTCCTAGTCTCTCTTCAAGTTCCTCTTCTATAGACTTTATGGCTTTTTCCATACGATCTTCTGATATGATGAAGTGCTTGGCCGGGAATATAGTTACTTTTTCTAGGTGTTTTATAGTTTCGCCCCTTGTGGGGTGTATTAGGGATATTGAGTCTATCTGGTCTCCGAAGAATTCTATGCGTATCGGGGGCATTCCATGGACTGGGTTAACTTCTAGTATATCGCCTCTGACTCTGAACTGTCCCCTGTCAAATTCGATATCATTTCTTTCGTATTGCATGTGCACTAGCTCTGATAGGATATCTTCCCTGTCTTTATGGGATCCGACATTTAGTGAGAGTGTGAATTGGCCATAATCCCATGGGGCGCCTATGCCATAAATGCAGGATACGCTTGATACCACGATAACATCGTCTCTTGTGAGGAGGGATTGTGTTGTTGAGTGTCTCATCAAGTCTATTTCATCGTTTATTGAAGCTTCCTTGTCTATGTAGGTGTCTGTTTGTGGAATGTATGCTTCTGGCTGGTAATAGTCATAGTAACTTACGAAGTATTCCACTGCATTCTCTGGGAAAAACTCTTTAAATTCTTCGTATAATTGTGCGGCGAGCGTCTTATTATGTGAAATTACAAGGGTTGGTTTTTGAACCTTTTCTATGACATTTGCTATTGTGAAGGTTTTACCTGATCCAGTGACTCCAAGGAGCGTCTGCTCCCTTAAACCCTCTTTTATCCCATTGACTAATTCATCGATGGCTTTGGGCTGATCCCCTCGGGGTTTGAAATCTGATTCTAATTTAAATTTCATCATTTATCACTGGCAGAAAAACCGGGATTCTATGAACTATAAGGATGATATATTCATGGTATCATATATAATTTTGTAAGAGACTATGATAGGGGTTTGTAATTTGGCAGTGTTTGTTGAAAAGGTTGAAGATCTCCCTGATAAAATCGGCGTTTACATCCTAAAGGATGGGAAAGGTAACATACTCTATATTGGAAAGTCCATATCCTTGAGGAAACGTGTTAAATCCTATTTCCAGCCCACCGATAATCCCAAGATAAAAGCCATGAGAAAACACCTAGATCACATAGAATATATTCTAACAGACTCTGAAAAAGAGGCCCTGATACTGGAAAGTAACCTTATAAAAAAATATAGGCCTCCATATAATGTGCAGCTCAAGGACGATAAAAGATACCCTTACATTAAAATCACCAGGGAAGAATATCCGAGGATAACAATAACAAGGAGGATAAGTTCGGATGGCTCCTATCTCGGACCCATCACCAACACATTCGCCGCTAAAAAGATGATCAAGTTTCTAAAATCCCTATTCAAAATCAGAGATTGTAAAAGAATGGACGGACCATGCCTCAACAAGCAAATGGGCCTATGCCACGGTCCCTGCAATGGTAATATTTCAAGGGGAGAATATATGCGAATAATCAAGAGGGTTGAACTTTTTTTCCAAGGACAATATAAAAACATCATAACTGAACTAGAAGAAGAGATGGAAGACGCGGCCTCAAAACTTGAATTTGAAAAGGCAGCACTTTTAAGAGATCAGATAACATCACTAAGAGAGGTTATGGAAAGAGAAAAGACCACATTCGCCCTTGGAATAGAAAAGGATGTTGTAGCCGCGAAACTAGATGATGAAAAAGCCTATATTATAATACTCCACATAAAAGATGGGAAAATCACAGGAAAAGATGATTTCACAATGGACAACATCACAGAAGAACCAGAAGAAAGGATATTATCAGCATTCATCCAACAATACTATTCAATCCCACACCAAATCCCTGAAGAAATACTCATAGAACACGAAATAAAATCTAAGAGACTATTAGAAGAATGGCTATCAGGTATTAAAGGGGTTAAAGTTAAAATCAGAAAACCAAAAAAGGGAAAAGATCTAAAATTCCTAGAAATCGCAAGAGAGAACATCAAGGTATTATCCAATGGAAAAACGGAAACCCATAGGATACTATCAGAACTTAAAAGGCGATTTAAGCTCCCAACCTATCCCAGGAGGATAGAAGGTTATGATATTTCAAACATTAGCGGGGAATCGCCAGTAGGATCCATGGTAACCTTCATAGATGGAAAACCAGCCAAAGGCCTGTACAGACAATACAAAATACATACAAGGGGACCCGACGATTATGCCATGATCCGTGAAATCATAAAAAGAAGATACTCAAAAGATGCAGTGAAAGCAGACCTCATAATAATAGATGGAGGAGTTGGACAAGTAAATTCAGCCCTCAAAGTCCTAGAATCACTGAACGTCAAAATACCAGTTATAGGAATTGCAAAAAAAGATGAAAAAATATACACCCCATATTCCACGGATCCCCTATATTTACCCAGAAATTCAAAGGTCTTACACCTTATAGAGCAAGTCAGAGACGAAGCCCACAGGTTCGCCATCAAATACCATCGCAAATTAAGAGACAGAAAATCCAAGGCTTCAACACTCGACAAAATAAAAGGCATCGGACCTAAAAGGAAAAGAAACCTCCTAAAACACTTCGATGGGGTGAAAGCCATAAAGGATGCTACTATAGAAGAACTAAGCCAAGTAGATGGGATAAACAGAAAAATCGCCGAGAGAATCCACAAACACTTCCATAAAAAAGATGATAGGAGGACCATAAAATGACATCAATGATATCAGTGGCCAAATGCACATCATACGAACTCCCAAAGGTTCAAAAGGCCATCAGAGAGTGTGTCAACAAAATAGACGGCCTTAAAGACTTGGAAAAAGGCGACCGAGTATTGCTTAAACCAAACCTTTTAATGAGCAGCACACCCCAAGAAGGGATAACAACACACCCCTCCATTGTAGAAGCCACAGCAAAAATACTACTTGAAAAAAATGCAAAGATCATGATAGGAGACAGTCCAGGAAGCCCCTACACTAACATAGAAAATCTCTGGGAAAAAACCGGGATGAAAACCATAGCCAAAAAACTAGACATCAAACTTTTAAACTTTGAATCAACAGGATCACATATCAAAAAATTCGGATCAGAGGAATATCCCATAGCAAAACCCATCCTTGAATGCGACTTCATCGTGAACCTGCCAAAAATAAAAACCCACAACCTAACAATATTAACATGTGCAGTGAAGAACATGTATGGGGCCATCCCAGGGGCCAGAAAAACAGATTACCATAGAAGATACCCAAAACCGTCAGAATTCAGCGAAAGAATAGTTGAAATATACAAACTTGCAAAACCAGATCTGACAATAGTAGATGGCATAATAGGGATGGAAGGTAACGGCCCTTCTGGAGGCGACACCAGAAAACTTGGAATGATACTAGCATCAGAAGACGCTGTGGCATTAGATGTTTACATATCCCATATCCTTGGAATGGACCCTTACATGATCCCATCTAACAGGATCGCGATAGAAAAGGGTCTTGGCAGCGGCCCAGGTAACATCAAGATTATGGGAGACAAACCACAAGTGATGGATGATTTCAGGTGGCCGTCCAATATTTATCATGCCCTTGAATTTTTTCCTTCTAAAATTGCAAGGATACTTCTTAGGTTTTGGTGGTCGAGACCGGCCATTGATGATAGGTGTTGTAAAAATTGTGGAATATGTATAGAGGCTTGTCCACCTGGGGCTCTTAGTGAAGGTCCTTCATCTCCAATATTCGATTATGAGAAGTGTGTGAATTGTCTATGTTGTATGGAACTTTGTCCTCATCATGCATTTTATCATGAGAAAAGTTTCCTTTACAAGTTAACCTCACGTTTATCAAAAAAGGGAGGGGAGTGATCAAATATGGAATTGTTTTCAGATGAAATAAAAATAAAGACTAGAAAGCGGGTGGAACTTGTAAACATAACTGATAGGGTGAAGAGTCTTGTGAAATCTTCCAATATCAATGATGGTATAGTGAATGTCTTTACAAGGCACACGACTTCGGCTATTTTCATAAACGAGAATGAATCAAGGCTTTTAGGGGATTTTGAAAAGATTATTGAAAATTTGGTTCCGATGGGGGGTTCATATGGACATAATGCTATTGACAATAATGCGGATTCCCATTTAAGGGCGATGATTATAGGTGGCAGTCAGAGCATACCCCTCATCGGCGGGTCACTTGATCTTGGAACGTGGCAGAGCATATTCTTTGTTGAATTTGATGGTCCAAGAAGCCGGAGAGTCAGAGTCACTATAATTGGTAAATAAACATTCCTATTTTATTATTTTGTTGGGGAATGTGACTTCAAAGGCGACAACCGGATACTCTAGATTGAAATTGGTTATGACCTCTGGGTGTAATTCTCCGAAGAATCCGTTTAATCCATTGTCATTTATTTTTGCGCATCGTCCCCTGATAAATGATGGATGATCTAGATTTTCTATTTGGAACTTGTATCCAAGGTTTTCTAGTATGGCTGCTACTGTAGATTTTATTTCGGTGAAGTTGGCATTTGAATGTATTATGGCCCCTGCAAGTTTTTTGATTATGCGGGTGTTTGTTTCTTGTCGTTTGTCGAGGTATACTACGTCGCCTATTTCGAATATTTTTTGGGGTAGGTCTTCGTGTCTGTTGGCTTCTAAGAATTCTAGTAGACTGTTAAGTAGGCTTTTTCGTATCATTGTCCTATCAGTGGATATTGGCTGGGCTACTTCAACTCTTTCATCTTCTTCGAGCCTCATTTTTTTGTAGTGGTTTTCCTCGTTGGTTAACATTAAGCTCATGATCTCCTGGAAACCTAAGCCTATCATAACCTCTCTTATGGATTTATCGGCTTCGTGCCATGGATCTTCCTTTCCAATGGTTGGGATTGCTGGAAATTCAGGTTTGATGTTTTTGAAGCAATATTGTATCGCGATATTTTCGATTATATCGACTTCGTGGAGTATGTCGATCCTGTATGGTGGGATTTTGACTTTGATCTGGTCTTCTGAGATGATCTCTGCATCCATCCTGGCTTTTTCTAGGAGATCTATTATGGTTTTTGGGTTGATTTTTATCCCGGTTATCCTTGCAACATTTGAGATCTTCAATTTTTTTGTTTTTGGCGTTAAATCTGGTGTTTTAAGTTCTTTTTCCGGGCGGATTATCCTTAGACTCTCTATTTTTCCGCCGGTTTCTGCGAATGATGTGCATATTATATTCAATGTTTGCATGACTGCGCGCTCATCAGTTCCTGTAACATCAATAAGTATGTTAATGGTATCATCTGTGAGTTTTGTGAGCTCTCCATTGATTATGGGAGGCATTGAAAGTACGTTCTCGTTCTTGTCAACGATTAGGGGGTAAAGGTCAAAGGCTTCTAAGAGATGGGCGTATTCCACGCCCTTTGGGTGTTCTCTGAGTATCTGGGCTGGTGTCATTTCATGGTCGCAGTCAAGTGGCGTGAATTTCACCTCATCTGGTTTAACAGCCTTATAAGTGAATGGGGATTCCACAACATCGAGATTATGTATACCAATAGCTACCTTCTTCCTGTCCCTTCCTATCACCCAATGTAGATCCTCTTGGAATTCCATGACCTGCTTTAACTTTTTATCATTAAAATTAACATTTTTAACAACACCCATCCCAATATATGGTCTCACATCCACTACACTGTCATCCACATATAATTGCATTCCCGAGTTTTCAACTTTATAGGATGGTATTCCCTTCTCCAAGCCAATAAATCCTTTAAGGCTCCTTGCAACACCTTCTACCGAGAGTTGGTCCGGCCTATTGGGGAAAAATTCTACTTTTATATTTTTTTCATCGAATTCTTCAATGTCACTGCCTAGCATGGGTAGAATCTCAATGAGTTTATCCTTGTCTATGTCCACTCCAAGGTCCTTTAGATCTTCATACTCGACTGTTATAACTGGCATTATGAACACCAAGAAATTTCTATGATAAATATAGCAATCTAGATAATATAATTTGCGCTTATACCTTTGGTAGATCCCGTCCTTGTATGAGATTTTTTTGGGGGGGTGTTTGGAGATTATCTCATTCTTTATGTGTGGAAAAATATTTTATCTTGAAGGTCATATATATTGTATGGTGAGGATTAATGAAGGTTATAAAGAGGAGAGGGACGCGTGAAGCATACAAGCCCTCAAAGATCAGAGCATCCCTTGAAAAGGCCACTATTGATGCGGGTTATAGTCTTGAAGAGAAAAAGGAGATCATTGACAAGATTTATGAGAATGTAACTAGGAAATTAGAGGGTGAAGAGGAGGTGAAAACTGATACTATAAGGATGTGTCTCCTCACAGAACTTGATAAATGCGAACCATATATTGCGAAGTCTTGGAGAAGATTTGAAAGGAAATACAAGTCATAATCTTGTGGGAGTTTGGTTTATCTACTAAATTTTTTTTTCTTGGAGGATCGTGGCGACTAGAACGGTTTATAGGTTACTTTGAATTCGTTTTCGTCGATTTTTTCAATTTTTTTTATAGTTTGAAAGAGTATATCTTTTTCTTGTTTTGTCATGACATTGAAATCGTAATGTTTTGATTTGTATTTTAGGGTTTTTCCTTGGGCGAAATTTGCATGTTTTTCCAGCCGCTCCATTATAAGCTTTTTTGATATTTTTCTCACCCCTTTTATTTTTGATTCTATTATTGGTTTGAATTTTGGGTTGATCTCGTATCCTATCGAGTTTCGGCTGGCGCACATTGCAGCTACTGTAGTTGTCCCGGTGCCGAGGAAGGGATCCATGATAGTGTCTCCTTGGATTGAGTACATGTTTATGAGTCTATATGCTAATCTAAGAGGATATGCAGCGGCTCTTCTCTTCACATGATCCAATTTTTGGGGGGCGCCCTTCAGACCAGTCCATATATCAGAGAACCATTCATTCCGCTCCTCCCAAAAATATGCGCTTTCTCTCCTTTTTTTGATTTCATCCTTAGTGAACTTTCTTTTGCCTCCTTTTCGGAATATCAGAAGATATTCATGTTCCAGTGTCACGTATGCGTTGGGTGGTAACATTCCCGAGCCCATGAATTTCGCGGGCTTGTTCGTCTCTTTCCTCCAAATAATTAAGGGTAGCATATCATAACCTTTATCTTTGAAATAGGATATTATATGGGAATGATTTGGATAAACTTGGAAAGAATCCCCTATTTTCCTTGTAGCATCCCCTATATTGATACAGACTATCCCAGAGGGGGCTAATATTTTATCTATTTCATCCCAGACCTTGTCTAGTTCCCGGTGCATGAGATCATATGCTCTCATACCATCCTCATCTTTGAGTGCTTCACCTATCCTATGATTAAACGAGGAGAACAGACTATCCCATATTTCTATCATGGGGTATGGTGGCGAAGTAACTATAAGATTCACACTAGCAGGGAGAACCTCAGTTATATCCTTTGAATTTTTAAAGATTATTTTATGAGTAGTTTCCATTTTTTCCTCCTACCCCTTCTTCTCAGTGTTCTATGAAATTTAAAATTTTAGAAAAGTCATAGAGGAACCTCTTCATAATATTTATATAATAGAATGGGAGTCATTTAAATATCGGTGATATAGTGGCTAGAAGGGCAGTTTATTTTCTGATAAGCATAATCTTGGCATTATTAGTTTATATCATTCCTTTACAGGGTATTGGATCTTCTGGCCATGCTGCTTTATCATTACTGGTATTTGCCATTGCCATGTGGGTTACTGAGGCTGTGCCATTAGCTGTGACTTCTCTGATCATATTATTTATACAGCCGATAATTGGTATCCAAAGTTTTGAAGAAGCTGTTATAGGATTTGCAAACCCTATAATCTTTCTTATGATAGGTGGTTTTATAATGGCAGAAGCCATCAGGAAAAGTGGACTTGCACTCCGATTAACCTACACTTTACTATCAAAACTTGGAATCTCCCCTAAAAGAGCGCTTTTTGCGAGTATATTCTCAACTGGCTTGTTATCTGCTTGGATCGAGAATGTTGTGGCATTTGCAATGTTACTCCCCATTATAAAGGAGATAGTTAACCTTATGGGTTGTGAAAATGTTAAAGATGGGAAAAGCAATTTTACAAAGAGTATGGTGCTTGGCGCGTCCTTCGGATCCTTGGCAGGGGGCCTTGCAACAGAGATAGGAACGGCACCCAACCTTATGGCGGCGGCTTATACAAAATTGCCATTCGTAAATTGGATGATCTTTGGGTTCCCACTTGCAATAATACTCATGCTCATAATCTGGAAGATCCTTTTGAGAATCTTTCCACCGGAAATCCATGATACTAAAGGCAAAGATAAGCTCGTGTCTGACAAACTTGATCTAATAGGGTCAATGAATCAAGATGAGAAAATAAGCACTCTCATATTATTCTTCGCCATTTTATTGTGGATCACGGCCAGTTGGACCGGTATAAACAGCTATTCTGTGGCACTTATAGCTGGCGTGCTCTTCATCCTATCAGGTGTGATAGATTGGAGGGACGCGCAGAAAAACATTGACTGGGGGCTCATAATATTTTTTGGGGGTGCTCTTTCACTCGGATCAGCGCTCTTAAATACAGGAGCCGCCAAATGGCTTATAGAAGACATAATAGTGGCTATGGGTTCTCCTTCCCCCATTGCTGTAATGATTGTTCTCATGATGTTATCCGTTATTATAACACAGGTCATGTCTAATATAGCATTGTCAGCTATACTCGTTCCATTGTCTGTTACACTGGCTCATACGCAACATTTACCTGTAGGCACATATGCGGTGCCTGTTGCAATAGCATGTTCACTTTCCTTCTTGTTACCTACAGCTGATCCTACGGTGGCCATGGCCTATGGAACAGGTTTTGTGAAACTAGGAGATATTCCGAGAAGTGGAGTTCCATTAATTATAATTGGGGTGATTTTAACGATTATTGTGATTTTTACAATAGCGAGGCCGTTTTTAGTAGCCTAGTAGTTTTTCTATGAATTCTAGGTTGATGTTTTTTTCCACGATTTGTGCTAATCTGTCTAGTGAGAATCTGCTGTTGTTATGGAATTCATCTATGTTGTAGGGTTCTGGTTCTAAGCCTTTTCTTTCACGTAGTATGTTTGTGAAGTGGCGGCGGAATTTGAGATTGTGGAATATGCCGTGGAGGTATGTTCCTGCAATGTTTCTTTCGACTGCTCCGTCTAGTTTTTTTCCTGGTATGTTGCCGCAGCCCTTTTCTAGGCGTATGAGGGCTTTGGAGTTTCCTAGGATTGTTGTGCCCTCATGGAGTTCGTAGCCGCTGATATGGGCTCCTTTTAATTTTTTGAATATTCCGTTGCCTATTATTTTTCCCCGGCTTTGTGTTATTATCTTTGGGGCGCCTGTGAATTCTGTTTTACAGTCGAGTAGGCCTAGACCTTTTATGCTTCCATGGTGTGATTCTCTATGGCTTTCGTCTATTATTTTTTCGCCCAGCATTTGGAATCCGCCGCAGATCCCGAATATTAAACTTTCATCTTTTAGGTCGTTTATTTCATTGTGGAATCCTTTTTCTTTTAGGAATAG
>Ga0209508_1001533_pt1 | contig 17722 bp, 11 predicted proteins | sample AD_UKC129_MetaG_FD_184427 | JGI IMG/M metagenome (GOLD analysis project Ga0209508, IMG submission 184427) | Active sludge microbial communities of municipal wastewater-treating anaerobic digesters from Canada - AD_UKC129_MetaG (SPAdes) (version 2) | ecosystem: Engineered > Bioreactor > Anaerobic... | reverse complement strand
TTGTAAACTTGTTACTAATCTTGCTATATCTTCTGTACCTGTAGCAACGTAATTAACTGCTTGTAATGTTTCTTTCAAATTAATATCCATTACTTGTATTTTCCCGTTTATATCTGATGAAAAATTGTTATAGTTGTTAACTACATTTACAATGTTATTCAAATTTTTAGCAATAATTTCAATATTGTTTTTTAAGTTTTGTAAATTTGTAAAAAATGCTGTAATAACTGTTTGTGTATTTTGTGCTTTTTCAACATTCTCTTGCATATTATTTACTACCGAAAAAGTATTATTTTGAATACTTTTAACCATATCTGCTATCTCTTTTGTAGCCTTTCCTGTTCTTTCTGCAAGTTTTCTAACCTCATCAGCTACAACCGCAAACCCTCTACCTTGTTCACCTGCTCTAGCAGCCTCTATTGCTGCATTTAATGCAAGTAAATTAGTTTGATCTGCTATTTCATCTATGGTATTTGTAATATTATTTATCAATTCTGCATCTTTTGAAAGTTGATTTACAATTTCTGATATATGATTTATAGATCCTACTAATTTGTTTAACTCTTCAACATTTTTCTTCATTTTATCAGTACTATTATTGACAAATACTTCAATTTCACTTGCTTTATTTGATGTATTATTTGTATTGACATAAATTTGATTTATCCCTTCCTCTACATCCTTTGAAGAATTTGCTATTGTACCTATTTCCCTTGTAATTTCATCAACACCTGTTGAAATTTCTTCTACTGTTGCTGTAAATTCATTTGCTGCTGCTGAAAGTGTTACAATTGCTCTATTAATCTCTTGAAATGGTTTTATTAAAACTTCCATTAACTGGTTTATATTACTTGCTAATACATTGAACTCTCCTTTGTATTTCGATATATCAATTCTATTTGTTAAATCATTTTGTAATGCTTTACTTCCAACATCATTCAGATCATTAATTAATCCTTTTAGTGTGTTAATTAGATGATTAAATGTAGTTGTTATAATAAATTGTTTACCTGGGAAATTTTGAACATTTTTATTTAAATCCCCATTTGATATATCTTCAAGAATTCGTAAAACAGACTTTAAATTATTCACATGCATAGCAGAAACTTCATTCATATTATTCACAAGTGTGGCAAAACCATAACTATATTTATTAGGAATCTCATAATCCCAATCCCCTTCCTTTTGTCTGCTATAATATTCATCAATATTTTTTATAATATCTTTCAGCGTATTTCGCATAATTTCAAAATCTTTTGCTAAATCACCTATTTCATCATTTTGATTTATATCATTTTTTATATCTAATTTACCATTAGCGATTTCATTAGCAAGTTTTTGTAATTTTGATAAAGGAGTTGTTATTATATTTTTTATAACATATGTAATAACAATTGTTAATAACACAATTACAAAAAGTGAAGTTATAATAAGTATATCCCTTATTTTATATAATGGTTGATATATAGAACTATATGGTACCACAACATAAAAATTCCATTTTTCATTCCCAGTAATTGTAAATTCATAATTTTGAACAAGTAATTCATCTTTATCAAGTGTACTAATGTAACTTTTAGCATCACTTAAATTTATTTTATCATCATAGTGACCTATAATTTTATTTCCAGATGTGGTCAAAAAAACAAATCCATCACCATATGGCTTTACTGAACTTAACACTTCTTTTATATAATCCAGTGATATATCAACCCCAACTGCTCCTAAAAAATTATTTTTATTATCAATTATAGGAACAACAACGGAGGTCATTAAAAGTGTATCTTTATCATTATAACTATCTTTGTAAGGTTCTAATAATAAATTTTTCTTTTCTTTTTTAGGAATAAGATAATATTCTGCTGTTTGGGAATCATTTTCTTTTGTTATATTAAATTCTTTAGCATCTGTATTTGCTTTTTCTCTATAGTAATACGGCGTAAATCTTCCCACTTCATTACTACCAGGTTGATTTATAAATTTATTATCATTTTGCGTTTGTTCCATAATAAGCCATAATGCATTAATATTTTTATACTCATCAAAAGTTGATTCAAGAAATTTGATAATTATTCGCCTACCTTCTGAAGTACTTACATCATTTTTCGAAATATATGATTTAGATATTTTATCAATATCCAAAGCTTGGTGTAGTTGTTCCGAAATTTTTTTACTATAAAGAAGTGAGGTTGTATTTAAATTATTCTTCACGGATATTTCTATTTCATTTCGGTAAAAATTATAGATAATAGCCGAAGACATAATATAAATTATTATAAAAGAAACTATAACGGAAAGTAATATTTTTTTTGACAAACTTATTTTATACATAAATCCCTCAAAAATTTTATTATTTTCTAAAGAAATTAGTTATAATATTAATTACAACTAATTTAATTTATAAATTAGTAATATAATAAAATAAAAATTATATAAAAATAAAAAAGCTGTTCAGAGAACAGCTTTTTTATGCCAAATAATTATTTTTTTACCTTACTATTGCAGTTAATTCTTGTAACATATTATCAGAAGTTGTAATAACTCTTGCATTAGCTTGGAAACCTCTTTGTGCAACTATCATTTTCGTAAATTCTTCAGCCAAATCGACATTAGATTGTTCTAGAGCCTGCGATTGTACCGTAGTACCTGATTCTTGCCCAAGAGATTGAACTATTGGTTCACCTGAGTTTGCAGATACTGTAAACATATTATCGCCTGTTGCTATCAATCCATTTCTATTAGCAAAATTTGCTACCATAATTTGTGCTAACGTTTTTGTTTTACCATTGGAAAAAACACCCTCAATAACACCATATTGATCAATATTTATATTTAATAAATTAGCCGCTGCTGCACCATCTTGCCCGGTTACTGTTAGAGTTGATTCCGCTGCAGTTTGTGTTATACCATTAAATTGGCCTACCGATCCTAAATTCAAAGTTATCATCTGATTCTTTTGTGCTCCTTGAGCTGGATCAAATTCAATTTGTACAGTAGGCGGGACAACTGATTTTATTGTACCATCTGTATTAAATTCCAATGTCCCGTAATTATTATATAAATTTCCACTTGCTGAAGGAACACTCGCCTCAAAATGCCATTTATTATCTGCAATCTTCATAAATGTTAAAGACAAAGTATGAGCAGTTCCAAGAGAATCATATATACTAACCGCTCCAGTAATCTTTTTGCTCTTTTGGGATTCAACAACAATATTATCGCTATTATTAATTGAATTTGCTAAATTTTGTTGCTGAATATTAGTTGGATCAATTGTAAAATTCAAATATTCTGCTGGTACATTAATTTTATTAACCACACCATCAAATAATGCTTTAGATGAAGGTTTCATTGTCCATTTGCCATCGTTATCTTCAAACTCTATACCTGCAATACTACCCGATGAGCCTGGGACATCAACTCCAGCTTTTTGTACAACCCAATTCAGTGTCCATGTATTAGCAGCGGTTTTTGTCCAATTAGTATTTATAGTATACTCATTTCCAATATCACTGTAAATTTTTTGGCTATAACCTGCAACACTGCTACCTACAGCAGTATTTTGGTCAATATTTCCAAATATACTAACTTTTCTTGTTGTTGTCGTTGGTACCGATTCAGCAGTACTCAAATTACCGATCCAATTAACTGTAGAAGTAGCTTGTGCTGGTATTTTTTGTGAAAGATCAATCTTTATATCTTGTAAAGCATTACCTGAAGGTAATAACCCATTAACATCAGCTAATTTGCCTTGTACTTTTGCACCTGATTGTGGACTTACCAAGTTCCCCTCTTCATCAAATATAAACGAACCAGCTCTTGTATAAGTAGTTTTATCATAATTTTTAAGTATAAACAAAGCATTCCCTTGTAATGCAAGATCTGTAACTATTCCTGTTCTTTCAAAAGTACCTTGCCCCCAATTTCTATCTATTGAATTCAATTTTGTACCAAAACCAACTTGAAATGAATTTTGGCCTCCTGAAAATTCATTAGGTTGTTTACCAGATCTGATAACTTGGCTCAAACTTTCTGCAAATGTGACTCTTGATTGCTTATATCCAACCGTATTTACGTTGGAAATATTATTACCTACTATATCCATCATTACTTGATGGTTTTTTAATCCAGATACGCCTGATAACATTGAGTTTAAGAGTGCCATTTTACCCTCCTGATTTTATCAGCATCAATCATTCTGCTGATAGAAGGACTCCCTCAATAGGTCCAGTCCTTACTTTTGTTTTTTACCTGTCATCCTTGACGTTAATTTATTCTGTTAATCCTTTGTCAGAATATTTTAACTTGCAAATATTACCGTATCAATATTTGTAAAGATATTATTATCCCCATTAAATACTGGAACTACAGTTACTACAATTTTATTGTTAATATTAACAATCATTGCAGACTTTTTCATTATCACTAATGATTCCTTTGCTCCTTTTTGATCTGCTTGCTCAACAGCTAATTTCAACTTTTCAATATCCATTTCATCTATTGAAATATTTCTTTTCTTTAACCTTTTCATTGCATGAGCAGAAAATTTAATTATTTGTTCATTTTCAGTTTTAATTTCAATATTCATGATTTACTCCATTTTTACTACATTACTGAAAATTTTTATTATCTAACTATATTTGTAGCTTCTTGTAATAAATTATCAGTTGCTGTTATAACCCTTGCATTAGCTTGGAAACCTCTCTGCGCAATTATCATTTTTGAAAACTCTTCTGCAATATCTACATTCGATTGTTCTAAAACTTGTGTTTGCAAATTAGAGCCCGAATCAGCACCAAACTCTGTTATAACTGCTTCACCGCTATTAGGAGAAACTCTATATAATCCATCACCAATTCCTTCCAAGCCTTGTATATTCTTGAAATTAGCAACTAATATTTGAGCTAATGCTTTTGTTTTACCATTTGCAAAAACACCTTCAACTACACCATATTGATTAATCGTAATATTTGTTAATGGTGCAAACTCTGAACCATCTTGAGATAAAACATTCAAATTTGAACTAGCTGTTGTCTGTGATATTCCACTCAAAGAACCTACTGTTCCGATATTGAAATTAATAATTTGATTTGTACTTGCACCAGTTGATGGATTGAATTTTACTTGTAAAGACGAAACTTGTTTACCATCTTGAACTATAGATTTTATTGAACCATCTGAATTAAATTCCAATGTACCATTTCCATTTTCAATAGTACCTGAATTTGATGTATTTTCAATGGTATATTTCCACTTATTTTCTGCAACTTTCACAAATTTCAAATTAATATTATGTTTATTTCCTAACGAATCATAAACTGTAACTATACTTGATACAGCTTTAGCTTCTTTACTCCCATCCTGCGTAGCTATAGCAGCGTCAGCTGATGCATCTTGAGTTATTGCTTTAGCATCTATAACAAAATCTAACAAATTTGCGCTTGAAGTTATTCTATTAGCAACACCATCAAATTTTGCCTTAGAAGCATCATTTAAAACCATTTTACCATCTTTCATCTCAAAAACAAGCCCTGAAATTGAACCTGCAATAGGTGGAGTTAAATCATTATTGCTGGTATCTTTTACAGAATAATTTAATGTCCAAGTATTATCAGCTGTTTTAGTATAACTTACATTTAAATTAAAAGCTTTGCCATCTTCATTATAAATTTCAATCACATTAGTACTTACATTTGCGCCAACTGCATTAGATGATGATAAATTCCCATTAACAGTTACTTTTTGTGTCCTTTGTACAGGTGTTGAACTTGATAAATTACCAACCCAGTTAATATTTTTTGTTGGCTCCGCTGCTAATTTTTGATTTTGATCAATTATAATGTCACTTATAGCATTTCCTGATGGAATTTCACCATTAGCATTCGCCATTTTACCTTGTAAAATAGCACCATTGGTAGGATTAATCAATCTTCCATCTTGATCAAAAGTAAAATTACCAGCTCTTTGGAAATAAGTAACTCCATTACTTTTAACTATAAACATACCTTTACCTTGAATAGCAACATCAGTAGAAACACCTGTTCTTTCAAATGGACCTTGTGACCAAATCCTATCAATCGCACTAATTTTTGCACCAAGCCCTATTTGATTTGGATTAATACCGCCTATTGTTGAATTACCTTTCTTCCCTGCTGTTAAAGTATTGGCAAATGTTTCAGCAAAGCTTATTCTTGATTGTTTGTATCCGATGGTGTTAACGTTGGAAATGTTATTCCCAATTACATCCATCATTGATTGGTGGTTTTTAAGACCAGAAACGCTTGAGAACAGTGATCCCGTGAATGACATATTATTATGCCTCCTAATTTTATATTTGATTGCCCGGTATCAGTCAGTCAACCGGGTTGTGGGCATCCTCTAGGAGGTCCTGCCCTTATGAATTAACCTCTCTACTATATTTTCGAAAGTTTTATAAAAAAGTTTAGCAATTACATTAATTTTCAATCACTTGCAATTAATTTTCCTATTATTTCAATATCAGCTAACTTCCAATTTTCATAAAAAAAAACATTTTATATAGCTCAGACAGTATAAGCTTAAGCCCCTTGCAGCTTGAGCCAAGCTGCAAGGGGCAGCAGGCCGGAACGGCCCGCTAAAAATCCCCCTTTGTCCCCCTTAAAAAGGGGGAATAAAATTCACAACTAACCAAAAGCGCTGATAACCTAAATGATTTACAGGGTGTTTGTATTATAACAATTCCTTTTATACCTTAGTAAAATAAATTTCAGCTCATCTTTTTTAGGAACATAGTTTTTTATTATTTTATGAGCATTTTATTTATAATATCAAGACGATTATATCGCTTATTCAAATCTATTTGTTCAAACTAATATTATATAGTAAATACAATAATATAGTAAATGCAAATATATTTTTACAAATTGTAATTATATCGTATATACAATAATATCGTAAATACGAATATAATTTTAACAATTGCTCATATATCGTAAATACAATTATATCGTAAATCTAATACATAATAATAATGATAATATTTTTACTCACTTTTTAAGTAAGCTAATTATTCATTGAAAAATATTCGAACAACATTTAGTTATTTAGCTAAATGTTAAAATATACTAGTAAAATTTATAGAAATGTATTGGGAAAAAAATTTTGGCGTTAGCCCGCCCGTGCGCCTTCGTGCGCACTGGCTAATGCTTACACCGTCTGAGCTAATGAAGAGGATTTTTTAAAATAAAAAAAGCAAGCTCACTTACGCTCGCCTGCTTTCTATTACTTCTAAAACATTTAAATATTTTCTGTTTATTAAGGATTTCTCTTTCGGAAATCTTCCATAAACGCTACTAAATCTTCAACACCTTTTTTAGGAAAAGCGTTATAAATAGAAGCTCTTAAACCTCCTACTGATCTATGCCCTTTTAAACCATCAAAACCAGCAGCTGTAGCTTCTTCAATTAATTTCTTCTCTAATTCTGGTGTTCTCAAATTAAATGTTACATTCATAAGAGAACGGCTATCCTTTTCTGCATGTCCTATATAATAACCATTTGAATTATCGATACAATCGTATAAAATTTTTGCTTTTTCAACATTTCTCTTATACATTTCATCCAAACCGCCCATATTGAGCAACCATTTTGTAACCAAATTAATGATATAGATACCAAACACTGTTGGTGTATTATATAATGAATTATTTTCAGCATGTATCTTATAGTTCAAGTAAGTATGTAAATCGTCGCTCGATCTTTCTAATAAATCTTTTCTAATAATTACAACTGTAACGCCGGATGGACCTAAATTCTTTTGAGCACCAGCGTAAATTAAAGCATATTTTGATACATCAAGTTTTTTATGCATAAAATCAGAAGATGCATCACAAACTAAAGGAACATTCCCTACTTCTGGTTCAGTTTTCCATTCTGTGCCATAAATTGTATTATTGGATGTAAAATGTACATAATCAGCTGTTGGATCTAATTTTAATTCTGCTTGAGTAGGAATTCTTTTAAATCCACCTTCTTCTGTCGAAGCAGCAATATTTACTGTTCCAACTCTTTTAGCTTCTTTAACAGCTTTTTTGGACCATACTCCCGTAACAATATAATCAGCTTTTTTATTCACTGTCATTAAATTTAATGGCACCATTGAAAATTGTAATGTTGCACCACCTTGTAAAAAAAAAATTGAATAATTATCAGGAACGCCTAATAATTTTCTAATTCCTTCTTCTGCGCCTTGATGAATTTTATCGAAAGTTTTTGAGCGGTGCGATATTTCTAAGATTGACATTCCTACACCAGGGAGTGCATATAAATCTTTCTGAGCTTCTAACAAAACTTCTTCAGGCAATACTGCTGGTCCTGCACTGAAGTTATAAATTCTCTTTTCCATTTTAAAACCTCATTATTATATTGTATGAATTACTATTCCATCTCTTAATTTAGGTTCGAACCATGTAGATTTTGGCGGCATAATTTCACCTGCGTCAGAAATTGCCATTAAATCATCTAAAGTTACAGGATATAAAGAAAAAGCTACAGCAAATTTTCCACTATCAACTAATTTTTTCAACTCAGCTGTTCCTCTAATACCACCGATAAAATCTATTCTTTTACTTGTTCTTGGATCATCAATTCCTAAAATTGGTTGTAATAAATAATTTTGCAAAATACTTACATCCAAATTATCACCAACACTATTAGCTTTTTTTACATTCTGATTAGGTTCTAATTTATACCATTTTTTATTCAAATACATACAGAAATTCTTTGTTTGCTTTGGCTCTTCATAATCAACTTCTTCAACATTAAAATTAACTTTTATTTTATTCAAAAATTCTTCTTCGCTATTTCCATTTAAATCAACAACTACTCTATTATAAGGTAATATTTTCAATTCATCAGCAGAAAATAAAACTGCAAGGAAATAATTATATTCTTCGTCCCCTGTATGGTTAGGATTATTTTTTGCCATCTCCGCTTGAGCTCTGGAAGCACTTGCAGCTCTATGATGCCCATCAGCAATATATAGTTTATCCACTTTTGAAATTTCTGTTACTATAATTTCATTATATTCAGCAGGACATACCCACATTGTATGCTGAATTCCATCTGAAGCAACAAAATCATACTCAGGTGCATTTTCAGAAATCACTTTATTTATAATTTCTTTAACTTTATCATTACCTCTATATGTTAAAAATACAGGGCCTGTTTGCGCTTTTGTTGTAATTATATGTCTTGTCCTATCGTCTTCTTTATCTTTTCTTGTTTTTTCATGCTTCATTATTATATCTTGATTATAATCTTCAACTGAAAAAGTAGCAGCAATTCCAACTTGTGCTCGGCCATTCATAATTTGGCGATAGAAATAAAAATAACTTTGATTATCAAATTGCAAATAACCATTATCAACCAACTTTTGTAAATTCTTTTTTGCATGCTCGTAAACTTCTGGAGAATAATGATCAATATTTTCTGGTAGTTCGACCTCAGATCTTGTAACTCTCAACAAAGATAATTCATTCCCTTTAACTAACTCTTTTGCTTCTTCAGTACTAACAACATCATAAGGTACACTAGCAACCAAATGTGCATATTCTTTTTTTGGTCTTAATGCTTTGAAAGGTCTTATCACAGCCATATTTTACCTTTTATTTATTTGAAAATTAAATATCTCTTTTTTATTCTAAATTACAAATATACAATTTAAGAAAATAACATTAATTTTTTATTTAAATTTTAATAATTTGCAAGATATTAAATATTTTATTAAATTTCTTGGTTTAAATTTTTAATTATTTTATGTGGGTAAAAATATGAATATGAATATATATATCGAAACATACGGCTGCCAAATGAATGTAGCCGATACAGAATTAATTAAAACAATTTTAAATAGAGCTGGCCATAAAGTTGTTGAAAATCCTGAAGATGCAAATATTTTCTTTATGAATACTTGTTCAATCCGCGAAAATGCCGAAAATAAAATAATTCACAGACTTGATAATATAAAACCGATAAAACAAAAGAAAGAACAATTTATCGTTGGGATTCTTGGTTGTATGGCTGAAAAAGTGCGTGACAACTTTATAAAAAATTATCCAATTGTTGATATCGTAGTAGGTCCTGATGAATATCGTAACTTACCACAATACATAGATAAAGCTTTACAAGGTGGAAAAGGAATAGGTGTAAAACTCTCACGTGTTGAAACATATGATGATATAATCCCTACACGCGATAATAATCTTCTTGCCCAAATCTCAATTATGCGCGGTTGCGATAAATTTTGTTCTTACTGCGTTGTCCCTTTCACTCGTGGTAGAGAAAGAAGTAGAAATTTTGACTCAATTATTAATGAAATAAAACAACTTGCAGAACAAGGCTACAAAGAAGTTACTTTGTTAGGCCAAAATGTTAATTCCTACAGATTTGAGAATAAGGATTTTGCAGATTTATTAGAAGCAGCTGCAGTTGCCGCCCCAAAAATGAGAATTCGTTATACAACTTCTCATCCTATCGATCTTTCTGATAAACTTCTCGAAGTTATGGCTAAATATGATAACATATGTAAATATTTACACTTACCTGTTCAATCTGGTTCAAATAGAATTTTACAACTTATGAATAGAGAATACACTATTGAACATTATTTAAGAATAATTGAAAAAGCTAAAACCCTTATGCCCGATATTGCAATTTCTACTGATATAATCGCTGGCTTCTGCACAGAAACTGATGAAGACCACCTAGCAACGTTGAATTTAATGAATGCTGTTAAATATGATGGCGCTTATATGTTCAAATATTCACCACGTGAAAATACAAAAGCTTATAAAATGGTTGACGATGTACCAGATATTATTAAAACTCGTAGATTACAAGAAATTATCGACTTGCAACAAAAACACAGCTTAGAAAATAATCAAAAACTTGTTGGGCAAAAACAAATAATTTTAGTTGAAGACTTTAGTAAAAAATCCAATAATTATGTTATTGGTAGAACTGACAATAATAAATCAACTATCGTTGAACTTAATGGTAATATTAAATTTGGCGACTTAATTGAAGTTGAAATTGAAAAAGTAACTTCTGCAACATTGTTTGGAAAATATTTAAAACATGTTGAATGATTTCAAAAAAATAGTATTTGTTGTATTTTTATTCTATAATATTTTATTTTCTCAAGATATTTTTAATGATGAATATTATGATATTTCATCTTATTTAAAAGATATTGAAAATGGTGAATTACAGAACATTAAATCTGAACTTCCTAAACTGTTAAGAGAGTATCCCAAAGATCCAAATATCCTTTATCTGGATGCTCTTTTAACTACTGATGGCGATCTAGCATTAAATAAATTTTTAAAAATTCCCCAAGATTATCCCTCTTCAAAATATGCGGATGCAGCACTCTTTAGAGTTTTTTGCTATTATTTTGCTATTGAAGATTATGAAAAATCAAACAATATTTATAATTGGTTTAAAAAAGATTATCCTAATTCACCTTATTTCAAGCAATGTAGATTTATAAATTTAACAAATACTAAGAAAAAACAAACCTTAGAAAAAACAGATGATAATAAATATAGATACCAGGAAACAAAAGAATACAATATCCAATTAGGAGCATTTTCCAATAGAGAAAATGCTGAAAAACTATTTACAAATTTAATATCACAAGGATATAAAATTAACAAAATTGAGAAAAATAATCTTCTTGTTCTAATTCTCAATATCAATTTAAAAGATGATAATGAACTGGATGCTTTAATACAAAATTTGTCAAAAAAATATAATTTACAGCCTAAATTATTAAAATAATTTATTTTGCTGGAAGCAAATAATATTCAACTTCAAATTTCACGGCTGATGCAAAATATCCTATTCCATCGCCCAAAATATTAAATCTTGGTTCATGAAAATTTCCATCTATTTCTTGAGTACGGCTAGCTGTTAATAAATAGCTTTGATAATCTTGATTTGCAGCATATAAAGTAAGTTTATATTTGCCGTAAAAAATAAAGTCAAACCAATCTAAACTTTTACTTATAAAAAAAGAAACATCTTTAATATTCTGCAACCAAGTGTATCTTTCTTTATAATCTACTATTTTATCTTTAATATCCTTATATTCTAATCCAAATATATTTTCTGAAATAAAACTCAGGCTATCTGCTTTCTCTACAAAAGTATTTGCAATAGGATAAAAATTTATATTAGAAATTGGCTTAAATGTTACTATTGGTAATTTATTACTACGATATCTTATTGTATCATCATTTTTAATGGTTTTATTGACATCAACAATCAAATTCTCTGCTGGAGTATAAGTTTCCGCTGAACAAAATAAATTTTTACCATCAATTGTCGCTTTAACTTCTAATCTATAAGTTTTATTGAAATCAATTACAAAATCATTCCCGGCATAATAATAACTTTTTGTAACAGGATCATATGTCAATTGATATTTTTGTTGACCTGAATAAATATAAACTTCAGCATTTGAAATATAGATGTTTAATTTATCTACATAGCTATTTGTTAATGGGAAGTTTTGTGAAATTTTCACATTATTAACTTTTTGTCCCGGATAAATCATAGCTTCTACAACAATTTTAGGTTCATAAGAAATATCGTTTATATCCACAATTCCTTCACCACAACCTATAAAAAATACTGAAAAAAAGATTATAATTGTTATGTATATTTTTCTGTTCATTTTTCACCTTCTTAAAATTTAATAGTTACGCCAAATGTTGGAAGAAACGGTATTTGGTTAAAAGTATCTATATTATTTGTAAATTTACCATCAATATCTGTATAATCATATTGTATAAACCAAACATTTTTTCTATTACCTACATTGTAAATTTGTAAATATGGTGCAATACTCCAACTTTGATATCTTTTTTCATATGTTAAGCTGATATCCATTCTCATATAATAAGGCAATCTATATTTATTAATTTCACCAGGATAAATATTTCTTGTAGGTTCACTCCCGGGGAAATCCCCACTAAAGTAATAAGATGCTGGATAAGTTATTAATTGGCCAGTGGAATATGTAAAATTAACACCTAAAAGCCAAGTAGAATTTGTCTCTTCATCGGGATTATCAAAAATATCATCCCAAGTTTTAACAATATTAGTATTTAATACCAGATTAACAACATTTGTTCTATCTTGCCTTGGAATAAACCATTTATCTCTATTAACATTATATACTTTATTATTTGTATGAGAATAACTATATCCTAACCATCCTGTAACATTACCGAAATCTTTTCTTAATAATATTTCCAAACCATATGAATATGCTTTTGATTGGTTAAAAATTCCTTTCATCGAGTTATAAATAGGTTCTCCTGTTATTGGATCACTTTTTTGCGATTCCAAATCCAATATTAAATTTTGATTAAAAACTGGCACTTTATCATAGGTTTTATAATAACTTTCAATTTCCAAAGAATATAAATTATTAATATCTTTTGTCCATCCTAAAATATAGTGATTTGATGAAGAAGGTGGCACATTTTTATCTGCAACTGTCCAAATTCCTACAATAAATCCTCGGTTAATTTTATTCAAGTATTGTGAGTATTTCCCAGTAGCAAACTTTAAAGTTTGGGATTCATCGATTCTGTACTTAATTGAAAATCTCGGATTTAAACTGGAATAAATTTTATCAGAATTAAATTGCTCATATCTTATTCCAATTTCTGAAGTTAAATTATCCGCTATTTTAACTGAAGAAGTAACATAACTTATAAAATAATTTTTATGTGAATTAAAATCAACAAGCCCACCTGAAAACTTATACCAATACAAACCATACATATATTTATTTTCTATCCCAATTTTGAAACTATAATCTTCATCAAAGTAATATTCAAAATTGAATTTTCCTGTAACATCATCAATCGTATTTTTTTCTTTAGCGTCAACTTCATCAAAATTAAATTTTGAATTAAAATTACTATAAGTAAACCAAATATTTGCAAACAAATTATCACTTAATATTTTACGATAGTTTATACTCGTCGTTCTGTTTCCCCAATTATAAGTTAGTTCTGGTGAATCAGTTTTTTTCTTGTCAAATTTATAAAACAAATTATCTTTACCACCATAGAAACTTATAGAAAGCTTATCTTTATCGGAAAGATCAAAAAAAGCTTTAAGATTACCATCATAGAAATAATAATCTGGAATATCATCACTAATTTTGGCAGCAAAAGCATCAAGATATGTTCTTCTAAAGGAAGCCGATAAAGATCCAAAATCAGAAAGTGGTGTTTGCAAAGTTAATCTTGATGATAAAAGACTTATATTTAATGCACCTTCAAAATTGTTTCTATTACCATCAAGATTAATAACATTTAAAACTGATGATAATCTTCCTCCATACTCAGCACCAAACCCGCCTTTTATGAATTCAACTTTTTTAATTGCATCTGTATTAAATGTAGAGAAAAATCCAAAAGCGTGTTCAGGATTGTAAACATCTGTGCCATCTAATAAATATAAATTTTGATCTGGCGTTCCACCTCTAACATATAAAGCACTTGAAAAATCTGAAATTGTTAATATACCTGGCAATGTCTGTAATGAACGCAATAAATCTGATTCAACAAATTGTGGAATTTTCGAAAGTTGTACTGGCGATAACTCTACTACAGACAGAGATTTTGTATATAGTTTTTCAGATAAATTCACTGAATCTGCTACAATAACTACTTCTTTTTTTATATAGGATATCGGCGTTAGATAAATATTTTCTGATAAATTATTTTTAATTTCAATAATTTTCAATTTCTTTTCATACCCCACACTACTAACTTCTATTGTATATTTACCAGGCTTTATATTAGGAATTGTAAAATACCCAGCAACATTAGTACTAGCTCCTCTTTTCAATTCTTTAATATAAACACTTGTTCCAATTACTACTTCTCCATTCCTCTCATCATAAACAAACCCAGAATAAGTAATTTGTGCAAAAACAGACATACTAACTAATATTATCAAAAGGGCTATTTTCATATTCTACCTTTTACTAATTTAATAACTTATATTTAATTACAAATAATATTGTATATGTTATATTATGACATACTAAAAGAATAACAAGTTACAAAAAGTTTAAAGTTTACAATTTATTAGTATTCATTTTTTTCTATGAATAATATTATTTGTTTGGAATATTATTTTTTTTATATTATATTAGAAACTAAATAAACAATTTATCGTTTCCTATGGTTCAACGAAAAAAAATCATAATTCAAAAATCCCTCTTAATTTTTTTAAATAATGGTATAAAACCAGTTAGTATGGATAATATTGCGAAAGAACTTTCTATCAGCAAAAAAACACTTTATCAATATTTTTCTTCTAAAGATGATTTATTAAAAAATTGTACTGATTATTTGAAAACAATTATTCCTTCTACTTTGAAACAGTTAAGCCAGAATCATATCTCTAATAGTTACAAACTATATTTATTTTTTAATTTTGTTGCAGAAATTATGAAACATATTTCCAATAATTTTTTATACGATTTAAGTAAATTTTATCCTGAGATTTGGGAAGATATCAATAAATTCCGAACAGACTTTTTAAATTCATTTTTCTTAAAAGAATACAAAAAAGGAGTAAAAGAAGGGCATTTCAAAAAATATGAACCAATAATAATTACTCAAATTTTTGTTTCATCTGTAAAAAATATTATTAATCCTGAATTCATTTTGAATAATAATATTTCGGCAGATAAAGCTCTCAAAGAAACTATAAATTTTATTTTCAACAGTCTTCTAACTGAAAAAGGAGCTGCTGAGTTTAATGAATATAAAAGTATGAAAAATAACATTAATAATTATATAAAAAATCCATTTAAGGAATTTTTATGAAAGCAAAAATAACAATTATCTTTATTTTTTCTTTATTACTCATCTCTTGTGGGAATACCAACAATGCTAAAATTGAAGAAGAAGGAATTACAGAAGGCAAAGTTTCTACTATAAGCGCTAAAGTACAAGGTGAAGTAAAACAAATGATAAAAAATGAAGGCGAATTTGTTCATTCAGGAGATACAATAATTATACTAAAAAATGATTATCTCCAATACCAATTACAAATTGCAAAAGCTAATGTATTATCAGCAGAAGCTTTGTACGAATTAAGTCTTAATGGTGCTAGAAGCGAAGATATCAAAACAATTGAAGAACAAGTAAAACAAAACGAAATAAATTACCAACAAGCAAAAATTGATCTTGAAAGATACAAAACACTCTTTTCGCAAAATATGATTTCCGCAAAACAAATGGAAGATGTCAGAAATCATTATCTCATAGTTGAAGCTCAATATAAAACATCCTTAGAACAACTAAAGAAAATTAAAAATATTTCAAGGCCAGAAGAAATTAAAAATGCACGTGCAAATTTATTAAAAGCACAAGCTAATCTTGATAACATTTTACAAAACATAAAAGATTGCTATATCATTGCCCCAATAAGCGGATATATAAACAAAATATTTGTTGAAATTGGTGAAAATGTTAATCCACAAAGTAGCTTATGTAATATAACAAACCTGGATGAACTAAAAGTTACCATTTATCTTAATGAAAATGAGTTAAAAAATATCAAATATGGCCAAAATGTAAAAGTAACCACTAATAGTGGGCTAAAATTAAACGGGAAAGTAATTTTTATATCTGATCAAGCCGAATTTACACCTAAAAATATATTAAAAAAAGATGAAAAAGAAAACTTAGTTTACGCTGTTAAAATTTTGGTAAATAATAAAAATCAAGATTTGAAAATCGGTATGCCTGTAAATATAATTGTTGAATAATATGAATAATATTATTGAAATAAATAGATTAACAAAATATTATAACAATACTTTAGCACTTGATAACTTAAATTTAATAGTTAATGAGAATGAAATCTACGGATTAATCGGCCCTGATGGCGCAGGAAAAACTACTACAATTCGCTCTATTTGTGGCATGATTAAAAATTACAGCGGTGATATAAAAGTTTTTGGGTATAATATTAAAAGCTATTCAGAAAATATTAAATACAGTATTGGTTATCTTTCACAAAAATTTTCATTATATGGGGATTTATCTGTTGATGAAAATATAAATTTTTTTGCTCAAATTCATAACGCTGTTAATTATAAAGCATTAAAAGTAGAGTTATTAAAAAAAATGAATTTACTTAAATTCAAAGATAGATTAGCTAATAATTTATCTGGCGGGATGAAACAAAAACTATCTTTGATTTGCTCTGTAATATATAAGCCTAGACTTCTTCTGTTAGACGAACCTACTACGGGAGTTGATCCTGTATCCAGAAGAGAATTTTGGGATTCACTATACGAGCTTAAAAATATTGGAATAACTATTCTTGTATCAACTCCATATATGGATGAAGCTGAAAAATGCGATAAACTAAGTTTAATAAATAATGGTAAAGAGTTAGTTACTGGGAATTTTAGTGAAATTGTTAAAAATTTTGAATTTCGCTTAATTTCAATATTTAGTAACGAATTAAAAAAGGTCAAAAAAATTCTATCAGATAAATTTGAAGTTCAATTATTTGGTGAAAAATTAGATATACTATCCTCAAATATTGATATAGATATTAAAGATATTGAAAAGATGTTGTTATATCATAAAGTATCGTATGAACTTAAAATTGATGTACCTTCTTTAGAAAAC
>Ga0209508_1001532_pt1 | contig 17723 bp, 17 predicted proteins | sample AD_UKC129_MetaG_FD_184427 | JGI IMG/M metagenome (GOLD analysis project Ga0209508, IMG submission 184427) | Active sludge microbial communities of municipal wastewater-treating anaerobic digesters from Canada - AD_UKC129_MetaG (SPAdes) (version 2) | ecosystem: Engineered > Bioreactor > Anaerobic... | reverse complement strand
AGTTTGCACCCGGTCGTTCAGGCACTGATAGCCACAGGGTTTTCATGGTTCATGACGGCAGTGGGTTCCGGTCTCGTTTTCTTTTTCAAATCCATAAACAAAAGAGTCCTCGATACGATGCTCGGTTTGGCGGCAGGAGTGATGATCGCAGCCAGTTTCTGGTCGCTGCTGGCGCCATCTATCGAGATGTCGGAGGAGCTCGGCCTGCCGGTATGGTTGCCCCCACTGGTCGGATTCCTTGCGGGAGGTTTTTTTCTGAAACTGGCGGACTCGTTGCTTCCCCACCTGCACATCGGTTCGCCCAGTGAAAAGGCGGAGGGCATCAAATCAGGATGGAAACGCGTCGTATTGCTCGTATTTGCTATCACGCTGCATAACATACCAGAGGGCCTTGCAGTTGGCGTCGCGATAGGAGCAGCTACCAACAACCTGGGGTCGGCTACATTGGCAAGCGCTCTCATACTCACTCTCGGAATGGGTCTCCAGAACCTGCCCGAAGGAGCGGCAGTTTCGATACCGCTCAGGCGGGAAGGCGTTTCAAGGCTCAAGAGCTTCTGGTACGGCCAGGTTTCGGGACTGGTGGAACCCATTGCCGGTGTGATCGGCGTTCTCGCAGTAATGGCGATAAAGCCGATATTGCCGTATGCAATGGCCTTCGCAGCAGGCGCCATGATATACGTTGTGGTCGAGGAACTGCTGCCTGAAGCCCAGTCGTCGGACAGTTCCGATTATTCCACCATAGGATGCATCCTTGGCTTTGCGCTGATGATGGTACTTGACGTAATGCTGGGATGACGGCAGACCATCGGGCATGCTGCCGGCCATCAGGCGTCCTGCCGGAGTATTCCACCATCGATGCTTATCGTTACTACGTTCCACGGTATGATTTTCCCGCTTGAAAGCATGGCGTTCCTGACTGCATGGACCAGGCCCCCGCAGCACGGCACTTCCATCCTCAGCACAGTGATGCTCAGGATATTGTTGTTTGCCAGTATCGCCGCAAGCTTTTCCGAATAATCCGTGTCATCGAGTTTCGGACATCCGATGACCGTGATCCTGCCCTTCATGAAATCCTGGTGGACCGATGCGTACGCGTAAGCTGTGCAGTCCGCTGCCACCAGCAGGTGAGCGTTATGGAAATACGGAGCATTCTGAGGAACCAGCCTGATCTGGCAGGGCCACTGCCTGAGCTGTGATTCAGGTTTCGTTTCTTCGCTGGCGCACAGGCTGTTCGGGCTTGCACGCCGGCCATCATTCTTCCCGGACGTATCCGGTCCGGCATCAGCGTTCCTGTTGATGAAACGCATACGCGAGCCGGGGCACCCTGATCCGGAATGGAACGCATGACCGTGTGATGACCGGTTTTCCGGATCACCCGTTTCATCTCTGACGAGGTCCTGTTCCCGGTTGCTCTGGTTGTTCAGCACCGGTGGCTTGCCCATCTCTGCAAGGCGCCTGTTTACAGCTTCTTCATCAAAATCGTCCGCTTCGCGCTCGACTATTTCTATCGCGCCTGTCGGGCACTCTGGCAGACAGTTTCCGAGACCGTCGCAGTAAACGTCGGAGACCAGCCTGGCCTTTCCGTTTTCCAGTACCAGTGCCCCTTCATGGCATGCGTTTATGCAGAGTCCGCAGCCGTTGCATTTCTCTTCATTTATCTTAACTATTTTCCTGACCATGATAACTGCTCCTTTCATGTATTTTCAGCCATGGCTCAGGCCTGCAGATAACTGACCTGCATGCCCGGCTCTTATATTGTATAACTGTAAGCAGTAGAGAATCAGTAACCGAGGTTACATTAATTTATCGTTGTGCAGCCGTATTGTATGTTATAATATTCGATGAATTTTCTGGAATAGTGTGCACATCAGACCAGTAATGGTATATGTGCGTAAACTGTACGAAAACAGAACACTACAGCTTCATTCAGGTTTATGCGGGAAGCGGATCTGTCAGGAGGTCAGAAGTGATTAAGGTAGAGCATCTTGTAAAGAAATACGACAAAGTAGTTGCGGTGAATGACATCAGTTTTACGGTGCATCCCGGAGAAGTGACCGTGCTGCTCGGTCCCAACGGAGCGGGGAAATCGACGGCCATCAAGAGCATAGCAGGCCTTCTGAATTATGAAGGCGAGATCACCATTTGCGGGATGCCGAACAAGAGCGTCGAGGCCAAAAGGGTTTTCGGATATGTACCGGAGATCCCGGCTCTTTTCGAACTGATGACGATCTGGGATCACGTGCAGTTCATAGCAAAGGCGTACAGGCTGGAAGACGGGTGGCAGCAGGAAGCGGAACAGCTGCTGAGGAGATTCGAGATATTGGACAAAAAGGATTCCCTGAGCAGGGAACTTTCGAAAGGGATGCTCCAGAAGGTCAGTATCGTCCTGGCCCTGCTGATACGGCCGAAAGCGGTGCTGTTCGACGAGCCGCTGATAGGCCTCGATCCGAAGGCGATCAGCGAAATGCTTGCCGTTTTCGGTGAACTCAGGCAGAAAGAGGTCAGTATCCTGATAAGCACACACATCATCGACACCATAGAAGATGTGTGGGACAGGGCATATATCATGAACAAGGGTTCCATTGTATACGAGACGACCAGGGAAGGTACGAACGGTAAGGATCTCAAGGAACTCTTCTTTGAAATGACCGATGCGGAGGTATCACAATGAGTGCGGTGGTTTTTCTGCTGGTCCGGCAATATGCCAACAGGATCAGGCGGCTGTTTTCAAAACCGCTGAATGCCATATTGACGATACTGGCAGTATTGTTCATAATGAGCGGCCCTGTTGTGATGCTTATCAACCCGAACTTTTACGAGGGCCTGGTAGGCGAGAAGGGAAGGGAGGTAGCCATTGCAGGAGTACAGCTCTTCATCGGGATAACGCTGATTTTGTCTGCGCTCTCGCAGCAGAGCGGGCTTTTTACATATTCTGAAGCGAGCATATTGTTCAGCGCGCCGCTGACCAGGCGGACGATCCTGCTGTATTCCACGCTGCAGTCGCTTCCCGGTTCGATACTGACGTCGGTGTTCCTGTGCTTTTACTTCCCATGGCTCATCGGGAGCGTGATGACCCCGCTGAAACTGCTGGCGACGCTCCTTGTGATGTCGCTGCTTTGCTTCTGCATATTCATCATTTACTACTATATCTATATCCAGGATATTGCCCATGAAGGCCTGAAAAAGAGGCTGAAGAAATATGCATGGATATTCTTTGGCGTGATCCTGGCGATTTATGCCGTTATCTGGCTGACAAACGGGCATGACTTCGGAAAGGCAGCCATCACGTTTTTTGCCAGCCCGTACTACAACGCCGTCCCGCTGTTTGGCTGGGCTAAATGGGCTGTGGCAGCTTTGCTGAACGGCGATTACATTACAGGCTTCATACCGGCGACACTGCTGCTGGCTGTATCAGGATTCGTGCTTGCCAGGATGTATTATTCACAGGATGTCGATTTCTATGAAAAGGCACAGCTTGACTCCGTCAGGCTGCAGCAGATGGTGGATGCCATAAGGAGCAGCGGATATGATGCGGGCGGTGTTGCTATCAAAAAGGTCCGCAAGGCCAGGGGCAGTTTCAGGGAAGGGGCAGCTGCCATTATGTCCAGGCAGTTGCTCGAGATGAAGAAAAGAGGACCGATGCTGACGTTCAGGGATTTCATCAACGGTTTGATCTACCTGGTGATCGGGCTTGCAGCCGGTATGGACTTTATATTCGTGTATACGATGATCGTTTTTTCGATGATCGTAAATACGACTACTGACAGCTGGAATGCAGAATTCAAGAAACCACACATATATCTCATACCTGAAAGCCCGTTCAGAAAGCTGCTTTATGCCGTGCTGCCCAGCATCATCAAAAATGTGCTGGCAGAGTCGGTGATAGTGCTGGCGGCTGCGATCATTTTCAAGGCAGGAGTGCAGGAGACCGTGCTGAGTGTGATCCTGCTTGCGGCTTATACGCTGCTGTTTACCTCAGCAGGTGTATTCACGTACAGGATCATGGGCAGTATGACCAACGTAGTACTGCTTATGGTCATGCGGATGTTGTTCATTATGGCGGCGGCCATTCCGGGCGGTGTTCTCGCCATAGTCATGATTGCGGCCGCAAGGATCGAAGATACGGTATTGCTGATGGTCCCGATGATCATAGTCAACCTGCTGGTCGCGCTGCTCTTTATCTTCCTGAGCCGTAAACTGCTTTTACAGAGCGAGATCATGAACTGACACAGTCATTCCAATGTAAGGCTCACAGACAGGAAAACCGGGCGGATGGCCTATCGCGCTGCAAAGTTACAGTTGATTGGCATCCGCCCGGCTTCAGCCTGACTTCAGGTCTATACCGGTTCGAAGGCGCATGATCCATGCCGGCAGGCTACTTGTTAGGCCTGGTTTCCAGGCACAAGCGTAGCGCCGCTCTTCGCAGTTTCAGTCACCTGTGCCCAAATCACTTTCAAGCGGTTTTATCGATTCGAGAGCGGGACCCTCGATGACTTCTCCCGTGTATGTGAATCTAGAGCCGTGGCATGGGCAGTCCCATGACAGTTCTGCCGAATTCCACTTGAGTTCGCAGCCCAGGTGTGTGCAGGTAGTGCTTACATAGTGGAGTTCACCGTCATTGTCCCGGTAAACGCCGACCTTATAGCCATCCACTTCCGTTATTTTTGCTTCTCCTTTTTCAATTTCCACGTCACCGTCAGGAATATTCAGCTTGCCGGATATCAGGTTTACGGCAACATCAAGGTTTTCCTTTATGAAATTCTTTGCCGAAGCCGCCGGCGTGAAGCGTGACGGGCTGTAGACTTCCTCCCACGGACTTTCGCCTTTTGTGATCAGGTCTGTAATGATCATTGCCGCTGCGCTGCCGTTCGTGATTCCCCATTTGTCGTAGCCGGTGGCTATGAATATGCTTTCCCTGCCTGCTGTCATGGGTCCTATGAACGGTATCTCATCCATCGCGGTGTAATCCTGGGCAGACCACCTGTACGGTATGCTTTCGATATCTAACATCGGCTTTGCGAAGTCCCTTATGATTTCGTAATGATTGTGCAGGTTTTTGCCATGTCCCGTCTTGTGGTTCTCGCCTCCCACCAGTACGACCGAAATGTCGCTGCCCGTATGGGGACGAAGTGTCCTGCTCGGCTCATCCGCACTTATATACATGCCTTCAGGGAAACTACCTTTTACCCTGAGCGCCATCAGGTATGTGCGCTGCGGGTAAACCCTGGCGAAATAAAGGCCCGGCTTGTCATAGAAAGGATAGCGGGTCGCCTGGATCACGTATTTTGCCCTTATTTTCCTGCCGTTGTCAGTAACGACTATATTGGGGCTCCCGTCCTGGATGTCGACGGCCCGCGTGTTTTCATATATTTCACAGTCTTTGCCGACGATCAGTCCGGCCAGCGCCAGCAGGTATTTGCGCGGATGGAAATACGCCTGGTTTGCGAATTTCATCGCACCCTCCACACCGAAAGGAAGGTCGAGTGTTTCAGTGTACTCTGCAGGAAGTCCAAGTTTCAGCGCCGCTTCCGTTTCATCCTCAAGCTTCCGGACCATGTTCCTGTCCTGCGTGAAAACATAGGCAGGGACTCTTTTGAAGTCACAGTCGATATTGTTGTCGCGGATTATCTTTTCGATCAGGCCGATGGCCGACTGGTTAGCCTCTGCGTACTGCCTTGCCTTTTCCTCCCCGACGGCATTGATCATTTTGTAATACTTGAGCGTATGCTGTGAAGTGATCTTCGCTGTCGTATGCGCAGACACGCCTTTTGCAATGCGGTTGGCTTCTATGATGGCGATTTTCAGGCCACGCCCGCGAAGGAGATAGGCAGTCGTAAGGCCGGTGATGCCCGCTCCGACGATCGCCACGTCCACATCGATATCATCTTCCAGGGATGGGTAATCTGTATCGCCCGTGGTACCGATCCAGAGCGATTCAGGTACGTCAGTGAATTTTATGCTGTTATTACCGTTCATGTTCATATGATCCTCCGAAATATGCAAAATCATATGCAATCTGTTGCCTGTTCCGATGCCTGTATCATCTTTTATATAGCTTTTTCAAAAGTATGATTTTCATGCGATGAATAAGTAATTAAAAGTATGAAGTGCGAAATGCGAAGTGCGAGACTGCCATGCATGGTAAGGCAAGCGTTTCACTGATGCGGCCCGGATCAGGGGCATTGGTGAAGCCACGGAAAGCGGGAGGAGGCAATGAGGCGGAGGAACATGACGAAACACGCATGCAGTAAAAAAACTGCACCTGAGGATCTGCCCTTCAGTGCAGTTTTTGTGTCATTTATCACATTGATGTTGCTGCCGGCCAGGTCTGGTCATTTACCTGATGCGGAGCAGCCGTCCTGCCGGTGTAATCGCCGGAACCGGCAGCATCGGAAAGTTATTGCATCCGAAGAACCTGTCTGGACCGGAGAAGCATTCCGGGCAAATGGGATCGCCCTCTCCGGTGGGCTCACCGGATCAGGAAGGATCGGCCTGGCCAGCGGGATCCCCGGAGCCGGTGTCCCCTGTATCAGGACCGGTCTGTCCTGAATCGCTTTCCCGGGCATCAGAATGTCCGCTGCCGGGGAAGTTATTGCCGGGCGTGCCGATGTCGCCGTAACCGCCGGAGCTGCCGTAATCACTGTGATCACCATGACCGCCTGGATCGCGGAATCCGCCAAAACTGCTGAAATTGCCGGGATCTCCGTACATGGAATCAAACCCGGCCTTTATCATGCTTATGGCTCCGATGATATAAATGCTGCAGCCTGCCAGGAAAAATACAAAACCGAAAGGTATTCTGATCCTGAGTATATCCATCACTGCGCCGACTGTCATCGGCAGAGTCATCGAATAAACGCTGATCTTGAATACATTGCGGTACGAGAGCCGAGTACCTCTGGCAACGTTAACGATCGCACCTATGGCGCTTACGATCAGCGCATTGATAAAGTTGCCGGCAGTGATGAATACGTAGCTAATGACGGCAATAACGGCGAATATGATAACGAGAATTGTCTTTAAATATGGGATGGTTTCCCTGATGTTGTCCCTGGTTATCGTAACATTGTTGTATACCAGGTTCCACTGCAATTCCTGTCTTTGGAGATAGCTCTTCCTGATATACCTGTCCCTTGTTATCAGTATCACATTGTCATACTGGTAGAGAATGTTTTCCACGTCTATACTAGGCCTGGTGTCGATCACGACAGGTGGGTCATCTTCGATGACGATGGGCATTTCTGCGTAAATTTCCAGTTGCCCGTTTTCGAGCCTGAAATCCGGGAATCCGTCTATCAATTCCCTGGAGATCCTGTCCGTTACCTCGCTCGTTTGGGCATACAAACCGATACATGAACCCAATGTGGACACTACGGAAAGCAGAAGCAGATAAACTACTACCCTGCCTGTGCTTTGCCTTAAAAACAGCCTGTACTTGCTGAAACTCGTGATGCTGTACCAAAAACTCCTAAACAACCCTGTTTTGGATTCGTTCATAAGGAACCTCCGGAACGTAATTGTATTTGGCTTTGACCGATTCGCTGCAATGCCGGTTCCCGGCACTTAACTCCGGAAACATGCCGCGGAACAGGCACATGGCCTAAAGCTGTCCGGCAGCTGTTTCTGGTCTGTTTGGCCGCATTTGTGGCTTTGTGAAAATCGATGCCAATAATCATACTTATTATACAATATAGGGATATTTTTTCAAATTTATTATCCTGAAACATTGACAGTGTATATACACAGTGATACACTGTATATAAACTGTATATATATCGATATGAACAGTCGATAAACGAGAGGTGGTCATTTGTTCATAGCATTGTCGAATAACGATCCGAATCCGCTTTATGAACAGATCAAGAAGCAAATAATAGAACAGATAATGAGCGGAGAACTGCCCCCGGGCTATATGCTGCCTTCGATCAGGGCTCTTGCCAAAGAACTGGGGATCAGTGTGATCACAGTGAAAAAGGCATATGAAGACCTTGAGGCCGGCGGTTATATAGTGACGAACCAGGGGAAAGGCTCGTTTGTCGCGCAGGCAGGGGCCGAGTTCGTAAGGGAATCCATGCTGAAAGAGATACAAAAGAACTTCGAAAAAGGCATCGCCCTGTGCAGGGAACTCGGATTTGATAACGAAGGCATCCAAAAGGTATTCAGGGATATCCTGGACGAATTTGGACAGCCGTGACCGGCAAAATTGCCTTATCGGCCAAAGCACAGCCAGGTAACAGGTAAAGAGGTGCCTTTTCCTGTATGGTTTCCTGCATGAACACTGTTGGCTTAATGATCGCTGGCAGCAGCTGTGCACCGAACGCGCTGATAATTGGTGTGATCCGATGACGATGATGCGATACCGGTTGCTTCCGTGTCACAGCGGTTGCCAATACTGATTGATTGGAGTGGTTTATATGGATGTTGTACTGAACGTGGACGGGCTGGTTAAAAAGTATGAAAAATTCTCACTGAAGGAAGTGAGCTTCCGGATCCCGAAAGGGTACATCATGGGATTTATCGGCAGGAACGGTGCCGGGAAAACTACTGTCATCAAATGCATAATGGACCTTATACCCTTTGAGGCAGGTTCCATTCAGGTGTTTGGTCTTGACAGCAGGCAGCACTCAAGGGGAATCAGGAGTAGGATCGGCTACGTAAGTGAAGAACAGTACTTTTATGAAAATATGACAGCCGGCTGGAACCTGGATTTCTTCGGTGGTTTTTATCCGAACCGGGACAGGGACCTGGCTGCGTCACTTATGAAAAAATTCGATATCGACCCGTCAAAAAAAGTCAGCGAACTTTCAAAGGGCATGAAAGTCAAACTTGCCCTTGCACTGGCACTGGCGCACAGGCCGGAACTCCTCATACTTGACGAGCCGACTTCCGGACTCGACCCTGTCATCAGGAACGAACTGCTTGAACTGCTGATGGAAGTGGTACAGGATGAGAACTGCTCAATATTCTTTTCTTCGCATATCACATCTGACATCGAAAAAATAGCTGATTATGTAACGTTCATAGAAGGCGGCAGGATCGTGATCAGCGATGAAAAGGATGCGATACTGGACAGGTGGAGGCTGTTCAGGGTAGAGAGCCGTTACGGCAGCGCCGGACTGGCCGGGCGTCTGACAGGCGTAAAAACGGGCGAATTCGGTTTCAGCGGCATAACCGACGATCCGGAAGGATTTGTCAGGGAACTGAAAAGCAAATATCCTGATGCCCGGTACACGATGGAAAAGGTATCGCTGGATGACCTTCTGGTCAGGATAGTAAAGGAGGAAGAGGCATAATGAAGGGAGAATTCGTCCGCCTTGCGGTCAAGGATTTCCAGATACAGGCAAAGTCCGCAAAGAACTATGCCATCACTCTGCTCGTGTTTCTTGCCGTATTTCTTCTCATGAACCCGATGCAGTATCATATGGCTTTGTCAATGGCTGCCCTGATCACATTGTACCGCTTTATCAATTCGACGATGTATGAAGATGAAAAAAACAACACTCTGAGACTGATCGACTCTCTGCCTGTCGGGAGGGAGACTGTTGTCAAAGCCAGGTACCTGAGTACCGGTATCCTTGCAGTCGCGTTGCTGATAATACTTGGCGTTGTAACGGCTATTATCGACAGGGCTTATGGAAACGATTCAGCGGGACTGGCCATATGCATGTTCCTGTTCTACGTGATCCTGATGTCGGTGTATATGCCCATAGGGTTCAGACTGGGATATATAAAGGCAGTGAATATAAACCGGTTCATCTTTCTGGGCATATTCATGATTTTCGGCTTCTTTTCGGCGCTGATGGGCAACCTTGCCCGGCAGCAGGGTCCAGACCCGGCGGAGGGCTCCATAATGCTGCCGGCTGACATGAGCCCCGTACTGGTTATGGCACTTTTTGCAGTAGTCACGTTTCTGCTGTATATTGTATCAATGAAGGTTTCGGTGGTATTCTATAAAAAACGGGAACTGTTTTAGGAGGAGACATGTCGAAACTGCAGCTGATCGCCACGTCAGCGTTCGGTATAGAATCGGTTGTGGCAAGGGAACTGAAATGGCTTGGATATGAAGACCAGGAGGTCGGGAACGGGAAAGTCACTTTTGCCGGTGATGAAGAGGCGATCTGCAGGGCTAACATATGGCTTAGGACTGCGGATCGTGTACTGGTGAAAATGGGCGAGTTCGACGCCCTTACGTTTGACGAACTCTTTGAAGGTACGAAAGCCCTCCCGTGGGATGAGTGGCTTCCTGAGAATGCTGAATTCCCTGTGGACGGCAAATCGGTGAGTTCGAAGCTCGCCAGTGTGCCTGACTGCCAGGCGATCGTAAAGAAGGCTATCGTGGAGAAAATGAAACAGCGTTATAAGAAGCAGTGGTTTGAGGAAAACGGACCGCTGTACAGGATAGAGGTGAGCCTGCTCAAGGACAGGGCGACCCTCACCATAGATACGTCGGGGCCGGGGCTCCACAAGCGCGGCTACAGGGACCTTGTTTCTGAAGCTCCGCTGAAGGAAACGATGGCTTCCGCCCTGCTGCTTATCAGCAGATGGAGGCCGGGCAGGGAACTGATCGACCCGTTCTGCGGCTCTGGCACGATCACGGTCGAGGCTGCGATGATGGCGGCCAACATGGCGCCGGGCGCTAAGCGCAGTTTTTCGGCCGAGAGATGGCACCAGGTGCCGGCCTCACTGTGGAACCGGGCAAGGGAGGAAGCTGCCGACAAGGTAAAACTTGATGAAGAGATCAGGATCCACGGGTCAGACATCGACGACGGCGTGCTCAGGCTTGCAAGGCACCATGCCGAAAGGGCAGGCGTTTCAAAACTCATACATTTCCAGAGAAGGGATTTCAGGGAGATCAGTTCCAGACACAAATACGGTTTTATCATAACCAACCCTCCTTATGGCGAGAGGATAGGCGAACTGCGTGAGGTGGAACGGATCTACAGGGATATGGGCAGTGTTTTCAAAAAGTTCGACACCTGGTCTTACTATGTGCTGACATCCCATCCGAGGTTCGAGGCACTGTTCGGCAGGAAGGCCGACAAAAAGCGGAAGCTGTATAACGGCAGGATACAGTGCAATTACTACCAGTTCTTCGGGCCGCCTCCGCCAAAGCCTGCCATGGAAGAGACAGACCCATCAGCTTAATCGTTTGATATGCCATGCTGTGCCGATACCAACGCTTAATCTTCAGATTTACAGCGTTGCACCTATATCCGCAGCTTGATCATCCGATATGCAGCGTTGCCCCGATATCCGCAGCTCAATTATCCGTTATACGGATGGCTCATGGACATCGCAGTTATACGTTTTAGGCTGATTAAGCCGTTTTTTTGTGCTGCTTTCCGATCCTTGGCGGATGTGCATTTTTTCAGCTTCTGGATTGCAACATGATACATAATCAGCGTTAACCTTATGTTTTTACCGTTCTTTGTTTCAGGACTGCATCACCCATGCTATTTCACCCCAAAAAATGAAAAATTGAACGAAGAACCAGCGTTTTTCAAATACCGGCCGGTTCTGTCGGAGAAATCTGCAGACAGCAGCCAGATCATTGCCCTTTACCGGTCAGATCCTGCTTTATCCTGAACATATCCGGAATTTGATTTTTAAGATTACGGATTTACAAATTTTTCTTGACAATGAGTGTTTATAGAGTATATACTGTATATAAATAATATATACAGTATGCGGATAATATGGTCAGACTATCCGCAGGAGGTGGAAGTGTGGACCTGGATATCGTAATTTCCAACTCCGGTTTGAAGCCCATATACATGCAAATCTCTGACCAGATAAAAAGGCAGATACTTTCCGGGAAGCTGAAGGACGAGGAGATGCTGCCTTCGATACGTGTCCTGGCAAGGGAACTGCAGATAAGTGTCATCACGGTCAAGAACGCTTACGAAGAACTGGAGAGGGAAGGCCTGATCGAGTCGGCAAGGGGCAAAGGCTTTTACGTCGCCACAAAAAACAAGGAATTGATAAGGGAGAAGAAAATCAGTCTCATTGAGGAGAAGCTGGCTGAGGTCATCGAGGAATGCAAGCTACTTGGCATCGGAGAGGAGGAATTCCTCGAGATGGCAAGGTTGCTGTATGGTTAATTTCTGTCTGAAAAGCGGCAAATGCCGGCACAGCATGTTAGAGGCAAATGCCGGAGCAGCATGGCGTGTCGGGCCAGGATCAAACCTGGACCATGCAGGATGCGGCGGCAGAGATACAGGGCCGGGAGAACGATTGCATATCAGTGATTTTTTGGAGGTTGCGTATGGATACTGTTGTGGAAATGAAAAATGTCACTAAGGATTTCAGGAATTTCAAACTCGACAATGTCAGCCTGACGCTTGAAAAGGGCTATACGATGGGACTCGTAGGTGCCAACGGCGCCGGGAAGACTACCATTATCAAGCTGATCATGAACCTGCTCAGAAAAGACTCAGGTGCCATCAATTTATTCGGGATGGACAATCAGCTGCATGAAAAGGAAATCAAGAAGAGGATAGGTTTCGTTTATGATGAAAACGTATATCCGGACCACCTTCGCCTTGACAGGATAGGAGCCGTAATATTATGTGATCTCAGTCATGGAACATGTATTTGACGTAATAGCTGCCATATATTAATATATAATTGATAGATATATGGCAGTTTTTGCAGAACGGCAGGAAGGTTGGGAAAATGCTAATAAACGTTACTAAGTCAAAAACCCGCGGTACCGTTAGGATACCCGGGTCCAAGTCCCATACCATCAGGGCGCTTTTCATAGCCAGTCTTGCGGACGGCAGATCGCATATTTCACATCCGCTCTTATCAAAAGATGCATTTTCGGCAGTCGAAGCGTGCAAAGCTTTTGGAGCCCATATAGAAAATGCGGGTGAAAGTTTCGTCATCGACGGGTTCGGCGGAATGCCGACAGTCCCGGAAAATGTTGTGGATGTCGGCAATTCAGGCACGACACTCCGCTTTGCGATGATGACTGCAGGGCTGGCTGAAGGATGGACTGTTTTCACTGGCGACAGCCAGATACGGCGCAGGCCCCTGGGGCCCCTGATAGAAGCGATGAACCAGCTTGGAGGGAATGTATTTTCAACGCGGGGAAACAACATGGCGCCGGTGGCGGTCAGGGGAAGGCTGAAGGGCGGCAGCACGGAACTTGATGCATTTACTTCGCAATATCTTTCGTCAATACTGATCAATGCACCGCTGCTGGACAATGATACCGAGGTCATTGTCACAAGGCTCAATGAAAGGCCGTACGTGGAGATGACCATGTGGTGGCTTGACAACCAGGGCATCGAATATGTCAATGAAGATTTCAAAAGGATAAGAATAAAGGGCGGACAGAGGTACAGGGCTTTCAGCACCGGTATCCCCGGCGATTTCTCATCGGCTACTTTTTTTATGGTAATGGCTGCCGTTTCGGGTGAGGAGTTCGTGCTGAAGAACCTCGATATGACCGATCCCCAGGGAGACAAGATGGTGCTGCGATACCTTGAGGACATGGGCGCGGAGATCAGCTGCCGGGAAGATGGGATAGTCATAAAAGGAAAAGGGCTGAAAGGTATCGAGATAGACATGAACGCGACACCGGATGCCCTTCCTGCGATGGCGGTGGCCGGTTGTTTCGCACAGGGCGAGACCCGGCTTGTCAATGTGCCGCAGGCAAGGGTCAAGGAGACGGACAGGATACATGTGATGTGCACAGAACTCGCAAAGATGGGTGCCGATATCGAGGAACTGCCCGACGGACTAGTCATACGTGAAAGCAGACTCAAAGGATGCAGGGTCAACGGGCACGGCGACCACAGGGTCGTCATGGCGCTCACCGTGGCAGGACTCAACGCGGAAGGTGAAACATGCATCGAAACTGCGGAAGCCGTGGAAGTCACATTTCCTGAATTTCCTGAACTCATCAGGCAATGCGGAGGAGACATAAGGCTGGTCAGGGAAGAACGTGACTGCAACGGAGCCTGTGATTGAAAGGACGGAAAGACAGGACCAGTCATATGGCTGAAGTGATAAGCTGATTCGCTGGCTGAACGGATCAAATGACTGAATGGTTGGTATGAACCGGATCGGAGGTAAAAAATGCTTGGAAACACATTCGGCAGAATGTTCAGGATAACTACATGCGGTGAATCGTATTCAGGCGGTTTCAGGAAACACCTGCCTGTCCCGCCTGAGTTGTACGGCGGGCAGATAGTGATCGTCGACGGTGTTCCGCCGGGACTTAAGCTGACAGCGGAGGTCATTGAGGAAGAACTGGAAAAAAGGAGGCCCGGGCTTTCGGAGTTCAGCACGCCCCGCAGGGAGAGGGACAGGGTCTTCATATTCTCCGGTGTGATGGAGGATGACCTCACCACAGGCGCTCCCGTCGGAATGATCATTCCCAATACCGACATCGGGGACGCGCACATGCAGCAGCACAAGGCAAACAGGGAACTGGTCAGGCCCGGACAGGCATCCTATACCTACTATAAGAAATACGGCCGCTATTACGACTGGGCCGGCGCAGGACGGGCATCAGGAAGGGAAACGGTCGCCAGGGTCGCGGGCGGCGCTGTCGCAAAGATCATCCTTGATGCAATGGGCATCGATGTTATAGCGTACATAACGGAGATACACGGGATCAAGGCCGCTCCGGTAACATATGAAACAGCGAAGGCCAATTACCGCAGGAATGAGATAAACTGCCCGGACCTGGAAGCTGCGCAGAAAATGATGGAGGAATTGAGGAGGATCAAGGCAGCCGGGGACTCCTGCGGCGGTGTGGTGGAAATCGTCGCAAGGGGCGTGCCGGCCGGGCTGGGAGAGCCGGTATTCGACAAGCTGAGTGCGATGATCGCCCATGCGATGCTGTCCATTGGAGGCGTAAAGGGCATAGAGTTCGGGGATGGGTTCGAACACGCAAGGATGACTGGCTCAGAGGCGAACGACACGCCGTACTTCGACGAGCAGACAGGAAGGATACGCTTCAGGACCAACCGCGCAGGCGGTCTCCTGGGCGGCATTTCAAACGGAGAGGACATAAAGGTCAGGGTGGCTGTGAAGCCCACGCCGACCATTCTGAAAAGCCAGGAAACTGTGAATATCTCGAGTTCAGAAAACGTCACCCATATTTTTGCTTCCAGGAGCGACCCGACGATCTGCACAAGGATATATCCCGTTTGTGAAGCAATGATGAGGATGGTCCTTGTGGATGCGATTTACATGGCGGAAGGATACAGAAAGGTAATATCGGCTATCGATCCCGGATGGGAGGACCTGTAACTATTTACGGAGGGCTTATGGCACTTGAGGTTAAGGGATCCGGAAACATAATCCTTATAGGTATGCCCGGCTCGGGGAAAAGCACGGTCGGGCCGCTGCTTGCCCAAAAGACCGGCAAAAACTTCGCGGACACAGATGAAATCATCCGTAATGCAGCAGGAAGAGAGCTCAGTGAAATCGTGAGGTCCGAGGGACATGTCAGGTTCCTTGAACTGCAGGAGAGGATAATCTCATCCATGAGTTTCCTGGATCACGTTATCGCAACCGGCGGAGGCGTGGTCAAGAGCGACAGGCTCATGCAGTTTTTCAGGCGGACCGGGACTGTCATATATCTTGACGAAGAGCTTTCAACGCTTGAAAAAAGGCTCGCGCCGGGCAGGAGACTTGCAAGGGCGGAAGGGCAGACATTCATGGCAGTATATGAAGAGAGAAAGCCGCTTTATATAAAGTATGCGGATCATATAATCGACTGCAGGGGCAAGACTGCAGACGAAATAGTTACTGAGATAACGGGGATACTGAATGATGACTGATCGTGTTTCTGTTTTGATCGTTGACGATAACCGTGAACTTTGCGGGTTGCTGACAGAAAGTATCAACAGCACTGACGACATGCAGGTGGTGGCAGCTACAGGCGACGGAATGGCGGCAATGGACATGATACGGGAACTGGAGCCTGATGTGGTCCTGCTGGATATCATATTGCCAAAACTGGACGGGCTTGCCGTGCTGGAAAGAATAGCTTCACAGGAAAGCGGCAAAAAGCCTGTCATAATCGTATCCACCACAGTTGGCAGTGAAAGCATCATTAAGAGAGCGATGGAACTGGGTGCGGATTTTTACATATTGAAACCTTTTGACGTCAATGTACTGATAACACGCATAAGACAGGTCTGGTCCGACATAAGATCATCTGACTGCTGTTCCGTAAATCCTGATGGCAGCGTGGAACATGGACATGCGCCTGCGGAAAGCGATAATGTGGCACGGCCGGCCGTAACAGATGCTGTCCAGGTAGTCACGGAACTGATCAGAAGCATCGGAGTCACACCAAACCTGTCCGGTTTCAATTACCTGAGAGAAGCGGTCCTGCTGGGGATGGAACAGCCTGCCAGGCTTGATAATGTTTCAAGGAATATATTCACCGTACTTGCGCAAAAATATAACACTAAAGTGCGAAATATCGACAGGGCCATAAGGTGTGCGCTGATCAGTGCACAAAATAAGACAAAAAATCCGGACGGTTTACTGCAGATGATGCAGGAGTCGATTATGATCCACAACGGCAGACGGCCGAATAATTCGCAGGTAATTGCCTTTCTGGCCAAAAAGGCTGGCATGAGGCTTGCGGATATGCGTGCCCGAAACGGAAGGCTGCACTGAAGGCGAAGCCGGAAAGGATGCGAAACTGTAGAACCGAGCCGGAACTGAAAACTAAAAAGCTGCCCTGCCAGGCAGCTTTTTATAGATTGGTTTTATTATTTCTTGTTCACTTTCTCCTTTAATACTTTGCCTGCCTTGAATACTGGAGCCTTGGAAGCAGGGATCTGGATCTCTTTCTTGGTCTGAGGATTTCTTCCCTTTCTTGCTGCTCTCTCTCTTACTTCGAATGTACCGAATCCAACCAGAACTACCTTGTCTCCTTTGACGAGAGCTTCTTCAACAGAGCTTATGAAAGCGTTGAGAGCTGCTTCGCTGTTTTTCTTGTTCAAACCCGATTTTGAGGCAATTGAGTTGATTAAATCTGTTTTGTTCATCAATACAACCTCCTAAATTTGGAATTCGACATTATTTTATAATGAAAAACGCGCAAAGTCAAGCATTTCACGATAAATTAGTAATTTGGAACTACATAAAATTTGTAAAACAGACTATATTTTTTTATTACGACAGTACTCGTATTTCCGCGTCATTTTTCAACATACTTTTCAGTTTCTTTACAAAACGGTCTCCTGCATTTTTGTCATGCGATTTGCCTATCACGATATAGTCGATATCGTTTTCGTCAGCGTACTCTGCTATTGTTTTCACCACATCGTCGGATTTCAGGACCGCAAGGTTAGCACCGACCTTTTTTGAAATGCCGAACAGGTACTCCAGGGCTTCGGATTCCCTTGAACTTTCGAGGAAACTCATATCGCTCCTGACAACATTTATGACGAACAGGTTCCCGCCGTATTCCCTTGCAAGCTCGTGTGCCTTATTTATCAGGCGTTCACAGGTTTTCTGCTGTGTAACGCAAACAAGTATGTTCATAGTACCTCCGGAGGTATTTTTTCAGCAGTATTTTTACCACAACTATTATACTTTTAATTATATCAAAAGTCTTTTTTAAATTGCAAGTTTAATTGCCTTACAAAATCTTACAGAACCCTGTTTTAAGCGACCACAATCTTTGCCATTTCATTCGCAGTTCGATAACCAAATATTCTCCTTGGGTAATTGTTCATCCAGTG
>Ga0209508_1001531_pt1 | contig 17724 bp, 20 predicted proteins | sample AD_UKC129_MetaG_FD_184427 | JGI IMG/M metagenome (GOLD analysis project Ga0209508, IMG submission 184427) | Active sludge microbial communities of municipal wastewater-treating anaerobic digesters from Canada - AD_UKC129_MetaG (SPAdes) (version 2) | ecosystem: Engineered > Bioreactor > Anaerobic... | reverse complement strand
AAGCATCTTCTACATAAGCATTGCCATCGTTATTTTCGCCTTTAATAGCTAAAAAAATCTGACCATTTTTTGTAGACCTACTGTCTATGCTTATGCCTGTGCTACTAATAAAAATATTATAAATTTCATCTAAAGATAGTTTCATTAATGATTAAAAATTTTCATTCCACAAAAATAATATTTTTTAGCAAGTTAAATATTATGTTATTGAAATAAGTGTTTAGATAATAAATTTTGCTAAAAATTTTTATAATAAAAAATACCTTTACAATAAATCGTAAGCTATAATTAAGACCGCATTGGGAAATGATTTGTAATAAAACAAGCAAAAATTATGGTTTAACATAGTTTAATATAGTTTAAGGTAGTTTAACATGGTTTAAAAATGGTTTAAGGTAGTTTAAACATTTTGTTTTAAACTTCTAAACCTTTAAACTAATCAACTTCACCCTTTCTCCCATTCACCCACTCTCCTCCTCTCCCACTCTCCTCCTCAACTCCTCAACTCATCACTCATCTCACTTTCTCCTCAAAAAAATAGCAAATATCAAAGGAATTATATAATTTTGAAAGAAATAAAAAAAGGGGTAAATGAAAACAAAAAATATTATTTTATTAATTTTTGTTGCTGTTTTGATAGTTTTTGCAAACTCATGTAAAAAACCAAGTGATGGATGCACTTGGCAAAGAACTTTAACAAATATGCACACAGGTTTATGTAGAATGCAAACTCCAACAAGTTATGAAGAAACTTATGGAGCATGTATAGGAATAGATAGTTTGGATACTTGTAAATATGATTACCTTAAAATACGTTTAACATTTGAATCTGCTTATGTATCACAAAATACTTGTAGTAGTCCCCAAGATTCTATTATTGGAAAGATTGAAGATATTATTGTTATTTGCGAAAATGACTATAATGACAATTATAAAATAAATGATACGATAAATGATATTCTAAATGTTATATATACAAATTCCAAAGGTATGCCTATCGCTTCTCCATTACCATTAAATAATTATTTACAGACTAAACCAATATGCTCTGGTGGAATAAATCTATTCCTATCTCAACCTCCAAGTGTAACATCTATTCAATCATTTAAGATAATTTATAAAGAAACTAATGGAAAAATGTTTTCAGCAGCAACAGTGCCTATTTATATAATGCCATAAATGAATTATGGACGAATTTTAAATTTCGTATTGGTATATTTAGATAAAAAAATTATTTTTTTATATCAAAAAAATTATATAATATTGCATATAGTTTTTTCAAATATGAATATAAAACACATAAAAATAACAAATATGAGGCGATCGTCTAGTTTTTTAGTAATTAAGTCAAATAATAAAATAGCTATTTTATTATTTTGCATTTTAAACATGTTAAATTTTTCAAATTCTTATTGTCAGGATAAATCATACTTCGTATGGGGTAATAATTTAAATGACACAGATAAATTGGGTAGTTTAAATTATGCTCATTTAAATTTTTATACAAACAATATAAAAAGAGGCTATTTCAGTAAAGATGGAGATGTTTACCTATTCACAAATGCATATCTTAGTAAAAGTCTATATTTAGATAGTATAATACAAGCAACATATTTATCTATTTTACAGGATGCACATGTAAAAGGCGTATTGAGAGTGGGTAATACTATATATATAAATGGGTCCATAGTGCCTGGCCAAGGAGAGCTATCAAGAGACGAGATATCAGCAAGTAAAGATGCGATAACTTTTGGTAGAATGCCTGATGATATAAATAAATTTTCTGATATCAGGTTTGGCTTTGGCACACAACAGCCGATGGTAAATTTTCATATAAAAGGTAGATCATATACCGCACCACCAGATGTTTCCATTAAATCTACAGGAAATCCTCAAATAAGTGGTACAACATTAAGAATAGAAGATGAAAAGTATGGTGGGGTTTTACCTATAGGGAATAGTACAGGCACATGGTGGGATTTCACAGCTAGTGATAATAATAATAAACTCTATATAGGAACAAAAGCTTATGATGAAGCAAATAAACCATATACAAATAATCTAATAGCTGTAACTACTAGTGGTAATGTGGGCATTGGTACGATTTATCCAAAACAAAAATTACATGTAAATAATGGGAATATTTATATTAGTAGCAAGATTCCAAGTTTATTATTTAGTAATAATGAAAATAATTCTTTTGGTAATTTCGGTGTTGAATATTTAGCTGCAAATCAGATAAACAATAATTATGCAGGATTAAACTTTTTCATACCAGCAGCTAATCCTAATAATAACAAAAATTTCATTTTTCATATATCAGATAATGGTAATGTGGGCATAGGTACAGGTAGCCCATCAGCGAGATTAGATATTAATTATCATACAACTGGTGATTATGCATATGCTTCGATAATAAATTTATCTGGGGATTATACTAATCATTGTAAAGCATTTACTGTATTGCAAAATGGTAATGAAGCCTTTGTGGTATGGGGTAATGGTTTAGTGAATGTAAATAATACATTATATGCAAAAGCTGTAAAGGTGAGGTCAAATCCTATGAATCCTTGGCCAGATAATGTCTTTGAATCAAACTATAAGTTAATGCCATTAAAAGAATTAGAGCAATATATATCACAAAACAAACATCTACCCAATATCCCTACCCAAGACGAAATCTCAAAAGATGGTATGGATGTGTATGAGATGAATGCTGCACTATTAAAAAAGGTAGAAGAGCTAACGCTTTATGTTATTGAGTTAGAGAAAAGGATAGATAAAATAGAAAAAGATAAATAAAGGGTATTATATGAAAAAATATATTTTTCTATTAATTTTAATTCTTATAAGTTTAAATTCATTTTCTCAAATTATTACAAAAGAAGAAGCATATCAAAAATCAATTTCTAATTTATATGTACAAAAAAATCACAACAAATCAGACACTGGCAATCATTCATACTTTGGGATTAATTTAGGTATAAATAATTCTAATTTTTATAGTTTCTCTGATTATCATGATGAATATTATTACATGCCATACATTAATTATGACTTTTCATTATTTTATATTGAAAATACTAATAAAAATACTTTTTTAGGTTTTGAATTAGAAAATCAGAATATTAGTATAAAATCATATACATTATATTTCACTGTTTCTACATATGATGAGCAACATATAAAGTATAATCTTAATTTTATGAATTTTTACCCTTTATTTGGTATTTATTTAGTCAATGATGATAGAGTAAAAATTTCACTTAATATTAGCCCATATGTAGGTTTTTTGGTTTACTCTAAAGCAGTAGGTATAGTGAAAGAATCTGATTGGAAACAAGTAGTAGATACTGCTGGTAACATCATTAATATACCGATTATAGAAACATATAATATAAATGATAGCCCTGTCAAAGATAAATCTAATTTTAATTTTGGCTTTAGACTTGGCTATAATATAATGATAGATTTAAATAAAAATTGGACAATGTTTTTGGTAAATAATTATTCTATGGGTTTAGTAAATATGATAGATGAATCTAAGTTATATAATATGACATTTCAATTAGGGATATCCTATAAATTCAATAATAATTTTTATAAAAAATGAAAAAAATAATTATGAAACGTGCTATGTTATTTTTAATTTATTTTAATATTTCAATTTTTTCTTGGTCACAAGAAATTGATACTAATCAATTTACAACTTTCAAAGCTTATTTAGACAAAAAAAATTGTGAAAGAGCCACAATACCATTAAATAATGATATATTTAATAATCAAAATTGTTTTAAATACTCTGATACATTCATTTTAGTTTTAGAAGATTATTTTAACGATAATATATTAGATACTAATATATGGCTCCAACATTTCCCTTGGGGACATGAGCTTAATGAATGTCCTGATGTGTATTTTTTAAATGATAATGTAAAAATAGAAAATGGTATATTAAAACTTATTGCTAAAAGAGAACCAGGTTATTATGAATCTTGGCAATGGGATAATAATGGTAATTTCTATACATCGCCCAAGTATTTTAAATATACATCTGGAATGATATACTCTAAATTTCAATTTTTTTATGGTAAATTTGAGATTCGTTGTAAATTTCCCCAAGGTAATGGATTATGGCCAACATTTTGGTTATATGGTGGTAATGTTCACAATGAAATTGACATTTTTGATAATAAAGGTAATTTTGAATACCAATATGGTATAATACATTATTCTTATGAGGAAAAAAATGAATGTAGATTTCATAAATCAAATATTGATCTTTCACAATGGCATACTTATACATGCATTTTTTTATATGATAAAATCATTTGGATGATCGATAATGAAATAATAAGAACTTTATATCACTTTTCGACTACAGATGGTAAAGTATTTGAATGTGGAAATAATGTTCCTTCTGGTTATTATAATGAGCTTATATCTTATCCATGTGAAATTATGAACTTAATATCGTCTCTTCAAATAGTATCTGGAGAAGGTCAACCTGATGAATCTACTCATTTTCCATGTATAATGGAAATTGATTATATTAAGGTATGGCAATTAAAAAGAAATTTTAAATGTTGTATTCCATATAAATTATATGAGGCAACAAATAAATTACCGACTAAAACTCATGTTGAAAATTTTATTAAAGCAGGTAATAATATTGGAATACCTGATATAAATGGTGATGTTATTATTACATCAAATCAAAATGTTACTTTTAAAGCTGGCGAATCTATAGATTTATTACCAGGGTTCACAGTAGAGGCAGGTGCTAACTTTACAGCAGAGATTCAAGATTGTAACCAAATGACAAATTCTGAAGGTGAAGATATCATTATAATTAATATTCCTGATGAATTTTCACCTGATGGTGATGGAGTAAATGATAAACTATGTATTGAAGTAACTGGTGCGACTAAATATGATATCTATGTTTCTGATTATAATTGGCCTTATGATCAATATTATATCAGAAAAAATATACCTATAAGGTCAAATCATTTTTGCGTTTGGGATGGAAGCTGTGACTATAGCGATATAAATTGTTTTCTTTATCATAAGTGTAATAGAAAAAGAAATATTGGATTTAAATTTTCTAATTGTGACAATAGTGTGTATAAAACAAAAACAATCAATGTAAAATGTTCAAATAATAAATCTGAAATAGATAGCTTTTTTAATCATAATATTGATTCATTAAAATTCAATACAATTTCAAATAATTTGAAATTCAATTTAGTTCCAAATCCTACTTTTGATATTGCTAATATATCATTTAATTTATGTGAACCCATTAACATACATTTGTATTTAACTAATTTATCAGGGAATATTATAAAAGAAATATTTAATCAAAAATTTGATGAAGGATTACATAATATAAACATAGATGTTGTAGATTTAGCTCCAGGTACTTATTTTTGCGTTTTTGAAACTCCTTTAGGATTTTACAAAATAAAATTTATAAAAATGTAATTAATAGAATTTCTATTCAAAAAATCATAATTATGAAGCGTTTATTATTTTTAATTTTATTATTAGCCAATGTTGGCATTTATTGTCAAAATACTGAAAAAACTAATGGATTAGTCTCTCTGGGTTTTTTCTTTTCACCAAACTACAGCTATAGACATTTAGAGTACGATGATAGTATGATAAATATAGTAGAGGCAAGAGAGTTTTATGAGAAACCGGCCTTTGGCTTCAATACAGGTTTGCAAATATTTTTTAATGTTACCCCCTGGTTAGAGATAGAATCTGGATCTCAATTATATCAACAAACTCACAAGCTTAAAGATGTTCCAATAATGTTTTATGACTCTATTATGGGCTATTCAACTGGTAAATATGAGTATAATTATATTTGTTTACCATTAAAACTAAATTTCTATTATAAAAATAAAAAATTTTACATAGGAGCAAGTATAGGATGTATGTTAGATTTCTATATTAATGCAAGGCTTAAATCTAGAGTGGAATATAACGATGGTGTTAAAGAGATAATTATAAGTGATATTAATTATCTTGATCCATATAAAACTGCATTCAATGTAATGGGTAGTGTTTTTACAGGTTATGATTTTAATAATAAATGGAGCATAAGATTAGAACCAATATTTAGATATTCACTTACACCTATTGAAGATGCACCTATCCAGCAATACAATTATTCTTTAGGTGGACAATTGGGCATAATTTATAATTTTAATAAAAAATCAGAGTAATGAATGTACGAACCGTATATGATTTAATACAGAACTAAATATAAAATTATGAAAAACAAACATCTACCTGATATCCCCACCCAAGACGAAATCTCAAAAGATGGTATGGATGTGTATGAGATGAATGCCGCACTACTAAAAAAAGTAGAAGAGCTAACGCTTTATGTTATTGAGCAGGATAAAAGAATTAAACAATTAGAAAATCAATAAAATAATTCATATGTATGAGAAAATTAATTTTTAACTTAATGATTATTGTACTTGGCGGTGTCCTTTTACAATCTTGTGAAAAAGATGTTATTATTGATGTAGGTTTTGGTACACCTACCTATGTTATAAACAAATATATACTAACAGATATGGAAGCAAAAATTTTTCCCAATGATACTTGTAAATATTCTGATGTTGAAATAAAATTATACTTTAAAGGTTTATTAGTAGGAGAAGATGTTGGACATAGTGAATTACTTGGGATAGATCCAACAGTAGTTGAAGCACCGTATTTTATTAATGTTATTAAAGATATAAAAGCTTATTGCAATAATCCTTCTTATAAATGTTACTTTGGTATATATGATTATAAAAGTAATACATATTCCCTATTAGATGGATTTGTGGGAGAAGAGTTAGGCTATTCTCCAATGTCTTTATCTTTATCATGTTTCTCAGGTTCATGTCCACCTGATAGTTCAGATTATTATTCTTTTACTGTAAAAATTACAGATATTTATAACAATGAATTTGTTGCTACAACAGATAGTATTTATATAACCAAATAAAAAAAAGAACATGTTTAAAAAAATATTTATATATAAAACGATTAGAAAATCAAACAAATAATTCATATTATGAAAAAATATATTTTAATTATATGCTTGATATTAGTATCAACAAGTGTTTTTGCTCAGAATAATTCTTTATCAGATAAAATAAGTATTGAATTAAATGGTGGCATCTTTTCAACAAAAGCAATTGACTTATTTGAGGGAAAGCGGAGCTCTAGTCGTAAATATTTTTATTATTTTCAAGGAAAAGAAAATTTGAATTTTGTAATATATTATAAGTTAAGTAATCGGATTATGTTTTCAGTCAATGAAAATTATGCAAGAATGTTTAACGAAAAAACTAATAACAGAGCTACTCTTTGGACAACCACACTAAACTTCAATGCAATATTAGTCGAATGGAAAAAATTTGATATTAGATTATCAGTAGGAAGCGGGTTAGAATTAATTCATTCTAAATGTTTATATGAAATTTATCCTTTTGAAAATAATTTTTATGGCATTCCTGTTAAAACATCTGCGTCAATAAATTATAGTTTGAACGATAAATTTGAACTTTTATTTAATTCTGATTTAACTTGGGTTTTTTTGTTTTACAATAAATTTATTGGCACAAATTCACGAGACTACCAAACGTGTTTTAATTCTTTTAACCTTGGACTTCGCTATAACTTTGGTAAAAATGAAAAGTAATGTCATTCTGAGAGAAGTTCAGTGGAATGAGGAATGACAATGTTATTATTGTACAGCTGGTAATAAAATTTTTTGGTACAGTAATAAAAGCTTTCAAAAACAAAGATAATAAAAAAGATACAAGGCATAAATAATTTTTGTATATCAAAAAAATTATATAATATTGCTTATATATTTTCCAAATATGAATATAAAACACATAAAAATAAAAATATGAGGCGATCGTCTAGTTTTTTAATAATTAAATCAAAAAAATAATTATTTTATTATTTTGTATTATAAACATCTTAAGTTTCTCTAAATAGAAAATAATGGTTATGAAAAATAAAGTGTTTTTTTTAATAATTATTACGGTATTTATTCAAATTGTTTCTTATGCACAGGTACCTGATAGCAAAAAAGTAGCATGGGGTATAGGTGCAGGGGGTAATTATTATTATCCTTTTATAAAAAACATAATGTTTAAAAATATAAATTATGAAAGTAAGTAAAAAAATAAATAAAGGAGGTTAGGTTATATGAAAAAAATATTTAAAATTGGACTAGCGTTTTTTATAATATTTTGTTGTAATAAAATGTTTGCTCAGGAAAAAAGCAATATTAACATAGAAATAAGTAAACCAATAATAGAAGAATCTATTTTTAATAGATATCTTTTTGATATAGGGACGGGCTATAATATAAGAAAGAATAAATTTTTTATTGGTGGTTCTTTAAATATGACTTACTCTAAATTAAACACGAAAGAGCTTGATACAAAAACTTTTTTTATAAAACCAAGAATAAGTGTATCATATAGCCCTGTTACCGATAAAAGAGTTACTGTGGAGCCAAAAATTGGTATAGGGTACTCAATTATATATATGAATAGTAAAAAATATGATTTTACTGACTATCAATATGGAATAAATGGATTATTAGAATTAAAGATTAATTATAATACAAAAAAAATATTAGCTCCATATTTTGTGGTTTCTTATGATTATATGTATTTAAAAAAAGATGAAAATTTTACACAATTGAATTATTACAGAAATATTCATTTAATAAATCTTGGAATAGGTGTTAAAATTAAATTTTATGAAAAAGATGAAAATTAAAAGCGTATTATTTATAGTTATTTTGAGCATTTTTACTTTATCTCAAAGTTGTTCAAGGGAAGAACTGATACTAAATGAAGATTATATAAATGTGTCTGATTTATGGAGATATGTTAATCAAAAAGGAATTTGCGAAGATGCTACAAAATGGCTTAATAAAGAAGTAAAAGTAAAAGGATACATTAACGCAAATAATTTTAATCTATGTGATATAAGAAACGGAACGAATATACAAATTTGCATTCCTGATTCTATTTATTCTATCATAATTGATAAAGTTAATTCTTCTAATGAATCATCTATGTGTTATATCAAAGGAATACTTATAGAAAACCCTTATATTATTATTGGTTTATTAGATAATAAACCAATAAAATGTAGCAATATCCCTGCAATATATCTATATAACATAGAAGATATATATTTTAAATAAAAGATAAAAATTATGAAAATTAAAAGCATCGTATTTATGGTTATTTTGAGCATTTTTACTTTGATTCAAAGTTGTTCAAAGGAGGAACTGAAACTAAATGAAGATTATATAACTGTAAGCGATTTAACTCGTTATTGCAGATGTAAATGTAGAGAAATATCCCCTTGTGAAAATAAAGAAGTTAAGATTAAAGGGCACATTGATTATTATACATTTAATGCAAATTTTTCAAATATATCTTATTCAATTGGAGGATTTAGGTTAAAAGATATTAGAAATGGGTATTCTATAGAGGTATATTTTAATATGAACGATTCAACTGATAAAAAAATAGCTATTGATAAAATTATTTCTTCAAACGAAACAGATATGTGTTATATTAAAGGAATAGTAGAATTATGGGAGATGTCCACGATGTTTCAATGTATATTAGAACCAAAGATTATATTAAATAATGCCGATGATATTTATTTTGATAGTAATATAAATTATTAAAATTATGAAAAAATTATTTATTGCTTTTATTTTTATATTAATAACAGGTAATTTATATAGTAATCCGGTAGATTCAGTATTAGTTAAAACCATAGCAAAGAATTACTTTGAATTTTTAAATCCTTCAAGAACTAATATAGAAATCAAAAATATTATTACTATATACTATAACGGATATCCAAGCTATTATATAGTAAATTTTATCGGAAATGGTTATATAGCTGTTTCAGCTAATAATGCAACTATACCAATTTTAATGTATTCTTATGGTGGTGAATATAAAGAAACTGATTTTCATAACCCTGCCTATTTAGATTGGATGGAAAATTACAGTAAAGAAATTGACTCAGTTAGAATAAATAATATTCCAAATGATTCAACTATTCAGGAATGGGACAATATTATCAATAAAAATTTTCCTAATTATAAAGCAGAGATTATTGTTGATACTTTAATAACAACAAAATGGGGCCAGGGTTGTTACTATAATAAATTATGTCCTTCTAATAATGATTGTAATTGTGGACATTGCAATGTAGGTTGCGTTGCTGTAGCTATGGCACAAGTTATGAAATACTGGATGCATCCAGTACATTCTACATACAAGGATTATGACTGGTGTAATATGCCAGATATACTATTATCAAGCTCTACAAACTTTAATATAGAAAAAAATGCAATTGCAACTCTTATGCATAATTGTGGTGTAAAGGCAAACATGAATTACTGTATTTTTTTAGGTGGTGGATGTCAATCTTTTGCATGGCCAACTGATGCAAGAAAAGCTTTAGTTAATGACTTTGGATATAGTGATAATGCTAATATTGATAGGCGTCAATATTATTCCAAAAAAAATTGGATTAAAAAATTAAAAACTGAATTAGATAATAAAAGACCTGTAATATATTTTAGTTTAAATGGATTATTTGGTGGTGGTCATGCTTTTATTATTGATGGTTATAATAGTGATGATAAATTCCATATTAATTGGGGGTGGAATGGAAATGATAATGAATGGTATGAAATTGGAGACTTAACACCTGGTCCTTTTAATTTCAATCTAAAACATCGAGCAATTTTTAATTTATACCCTGCCTGGTATATAAATTGTAATAGCGTATTACAGGTTTCCCAAATTTATGAGTATATAAGTTATCTTTCTCATTTATATTATAATCCTGTAGCAGGGACTATTATAGCAGGAGGAAGTGAAACACCATTAACGATTCAAAGTGGTCAAACAGTTCATTATCAAGCATATAATCAAATAAACCTAAATGAAGGATTTACAGCTGAAGAAGGAAGTGATTTTACTGCTGAAATTATTCCTTGTCCTGCTGAATGTAATAACAATGAGCTTGAAAGTGAAATGTTATCTAATAATTATGAATTTAATAATATTAATTATCAAAATATAGAAAAAGAGAATATTTTAGAGAAAGATATTAAAAAAATTAATTATGAATCTGACATTTTTGTTTATCCAAATCCAAACAATGGTAAGTTCATTATATTATTTGAAAATTATAAAAATAATATAAATGCAGATATATCTATTATGGATATTTTAGGCAATATTGTTTACACTTCAAAAGTAGTAAATAATCAATTGTATGTTGATTTATCAGACCTAAGCAATGGTATTTATATATTAAACATTATAGTAGATAATCAGATAATTAATAAAAAAATAATAAAACAATGAAAAAAATTATTTTAATTGTATATTTAACATTAGCATATTGCTATCTTTTTTCTCAAGATTCAATAACTAAACATAGTTCATGGTCTATAACTTTAAATGTAAATACGATTTATCCTACAACTAAACAATTCACTGAAAAATCGGAATATATAAATCCATCTTTTGGTTACTATTGGGATATTACTCCAAAGTGGTCAATAAATCCTCAGATTATAATAAATTATGAGAAAATAATCCTTGAAACTCCAAAGTCAGCATTTTCCATTGTTTCAGGTATAGGTTATATTCATAATTCGTATAATGCTACGTATAAGGGATGGTATATTATGGATTTTCCACCTTATGGTGGCGAAGGAACGTTTAATGTAAAATTTAGAGAAAATTATATTGAAATGAATTTAGGTTTAGCTTATAATTTAAAATTTAATAAACACTTTATCTGGGAAAATAAATTTGTATTTGTTCCCGATATTTTTATAAAAGGTGACCCTCCGATGGCAGATCATGAATATAATTTGAATTGCAATCACTATTATTTATATTATCAAACAGGATTTAGGTTTCATTTATTTAATGATTTTTATTATGTTCCGACAATTAGTCTGCCTATTATTGAATTATGTAAAAAAAATAATAATCATTATGGCAATATAATAATAGGATTTACATTAACTTACACTAAAAAAGAGAAATGAAAAAATTACATAATTTTGAAAGAATAAAATACAATTTCATACAAAACTAAATATTAAATATATGAAAAAATTATTGAATTTCTTAGTAATTCCTTTTTTTATGTTGATTATTATTTTATCATCATGTGAAAAAGGAACAGGACCTTTGGGTTCTGGTTTGGTATTTTTAGCAAATAATTTTGATACTAAACTAAATTATGATACTTGTTATTGGAAAGATCTTCATATTAGTTTTATCTTTGATGGTACCTTAATGTTTTTAAATAACAACGATATCTACTTCACACCATCACATGGTTTTTATATCAAAAAAATGGAAATTTATACAATTAATGATTACAATGATAAATATAAAGCTAATAGTGATATTAGTGAGATTTTTGATATATATTTAATTCCGATTATTGACTATGCAAAGCGATATAAAACAAGTTCTGATGATGATTTTATTTTTATAAGTAATGTTACAGATTTTAAAAATGGAAAATTAAATTATTTAAATTGTCTTATATTAAACACACCTCCTTCTTTTGATGGAGAGCAAAGATTTATTATAGAGATTGATAATGGTGCTGGTAAAATTATCAGAGATACTACAAAAAAAGTATATTTAAAAGTAAATTAATTATGAAAAAATTAGTTTTCGCTATATTTATGGTTTTATGTGTGATATCATTAATGGCACAAGAATCTGAGAATAAAAATAATAAAGAAATATATTTTACTATTACAAAACATAACTCTATATATAAATATTATAAAGATTATGACGGATATTTAGGAGCATCAATGGGGTTTGCATATTCATTTAATGATAGATGGCAATTAGGGTGCGAATATAATTATGGATTTATGAAATTTCATGATGAATATTATAATTACATTTATGAACTAACTATTGTAAATACAAATGCTAATGACCATACTATAAATATTGGAGTTAATTATAAATTTTTAAATAAAGAGAAATTTAATATTGCCGGATTCATAGGTACTGGCTTTGAACTGATATACCTAGTACCAAAATTAGAAAATATTAATTTTCATTATTCCAGCATGGGAATACCTATCACAGCTAAATTACGTTTTTCCTATGTAATAAATAAAAATTTCTCTTTATTTGCTGAATCAAAATGTTGGTATGGGTTTATGATAAATGATATTGCGAAATCGCCTATTAATAATAAAACTAAAATATATTATTACACTACTTTCTTTTTATCTTATGGCATGGGATTGAGCTATATGTTTTAAAAAAATTATAAAACAATGAGACAAATATTAAAAATCATTTTATTTTCATTATTCCTATTTTCTCAATTAGGATTGTATGGGCAAGAGAAAACAAATTCTATTGGGATTTATTACTCACAAAAATTTAATTATTTTTCATCTAAGGAAATAATAATAAATGATTGGTTGAGTTATGATTTTTCTCCTAAATTTAGTTATAATATTGGAATAGAATATACCAGAAGTGGAATAGTGAATAAACATTTAGGAATATTTTATTCATCTAGCAGTTATACAACAAATTACCATTACTATTTTGAAATAAATGAAAAAGATAAAGACAAACTAATAGGAAGAGAAGAATTTAACAATAAAAAGATAAATTTAGAAATAGGATTATCTAAAACATTAAATTCACAAAAGAAATTTAATATTATTCCAGTATTGTTTATTGGTTATAGCATTTGCTTTGATGATATTTATGATTTATTTAATAATTGGAAAATTGATGATGGCGAATTCATACCTATAAATTCAACATCTAATATAAGATCGTATTCTATTTCTGGCAATAAATTAAACACTACTATGGGCTTGCCTGATTTAGATAATTATTCGTTGCCATATATTAAATTTTCTCCTAAATTTTCATATTCTATTTCAGAGCATTTTGCTATCCAGTTATCGCCATTTGTAGAAACTTATTTTAATATAAAATTTGGATTATTTAAAAATTATAATAACACTTTTAAATTAAAGTATGTACCTAATTGTTCTTATGGTGCTAGTATTTATTTTTTATTTCAAAATTTTTAAATTGATTAATTATGAAAAAAATAAAACAAATAAAACAAATAAAAATTTTTATAGTTATAATCTTTAGTATTACATTATTTTCTCAATGTGAGAAAATTCAATTAAATGAAATAGCAAAAATTTCAGATTTTAAAATATATCAAAATCATTTATCAAGCGATAGTATCTATGAATACGATTCTTTATATTTCTATATTTTACCTTTAATTTATGATAATGATTTTATTAATCCTCCTTTCCCTCCAGAATATAATCCCATAGTATTAGATTATTACAAATCTTTAAATATTACAACTATTTATAATTATTCTGCTCAATATTCTACTAATGATAATATATTAAACCTTTTTTCATTTTATTATTATTATGATTCTTTTATTGTTTTTTACAATCCTTCTGATAATTTTTCTTATGAAAAAGCAATAAATATGATGATGCACGGTTTATATGGTAAGCCCAATCCATTTACATATTATCAAAATTTTAATCAATTTTTTACATCAGATAGCACTTATCCATCAGCTTTTCCACTAAAATTATTTTTAAATACTCCACCCGACAGCACAGTATTATTTCAGATAAGAGCAGAGATAGAGCTATTAGATGGTAGGCAGTTTACACTTTATTCAGAACCAGTATATATAAAGCCATAAATGGGGCAAGATAGAAGTATTAAAAATCACAAAATGGATATATAATAGCAATTGCTACCAAAAATAGTCTCTATCGCTTGATTTTCATTAATGATCAAGATTATTATTCCACAAAAATAATATTTTTTAGTAAGTTAAATATTATGTTATTTTTTTTATTTCTATTAATTTTGCTTTTTATAAAACTATAAATATGGAAAATTTCAAACCATCAATTGATGAAAAAGTAAATTTCGATAGTAGTAATTTTTTTGTATTTTTAATAAAATGGAGAAAAATATTGATTATAACTACTTTTGTGGCTGGAGTGATAGCGGCTATTATTTCTTTATTGATAAAAGAGAAATATGAAGCCAAGGTTACAATGTTTCCTGCAATGAGTAATGCTGTATCTAAAGCTTTGATAACAGATCAATTTGGTAAAGAAGATATTTTGCAATTTGGAGAGGAAGAGCAAGCTCAGCAAATGATTCAAATATTAAAATCTAATGAGCTACGAGATACTATTATTAAAAAATATAATTTAGCTGCTCATTGGAAAATAGATCCTGAATCTAAATATGCACGCACAAAATTGTATGAAGAGTATAAAAGTAATATTAAATTTAGAAGGACAGAATATCTATCTGTAGAAATTATTGTAAGAGATGAGGATCCTGTCTTAGCGGCAGATATAGCTAATTCTATTGCTCAGCTTTTTGATACTATGAAATTAAAAATTCAACGTCAGAGAGCTTTAGAAGGTTTTAGAATAGTTGAGCGTACTTATTTAGATATTCAAAATCAAATTAAACGAAAAAGTGATTCACTCAAATGGTTGAATGATAAAGGCATCGGAGATTATAATCTGCAGGTAGAGAGATTAACAGAGGCCATTGGTAGAGAAATTGGTAGAGGCAACTCTCAAGCAGTCAAAATCTTGCAAACTCAGCTAGATACTATTACTAAATATGGATCTGTTTATAAACAATTAAATGAGCAATTAGCTTTATTAAATAAACGATTAGTAGAATTCCAACAGAAATATGATGAGGCTAGAATAGACGCTTTTAGCCAGTTACCACAAAAGTTTGTCGTTGAGAATGCTTACCCACCTGATCGCAAAGCTTATCCTGTTAGATGGTTAATAGTCGTAGTATCTGCTTTATCTGCTTTTGTATTAACTCTTATTTGCTTGATTTTTTACGAAAATTATGAAAAATATAGAGACAAAATAATTAAGAGTGATAAATAAATCTAATAAATTATTAGCTAATAAAACTGTACTGTGGATAGTAATAGCTGCTATTATCTTTGCAGCTATTAATACCATTGCTATGGGATTTGAGATTAATTTTATTTTTTTACTTCCTTTTGTATTGTTATTATTATTTTATTATTTTTTTTCGTATGAAAAATTATATCTCGCTTTAGCTGTTATCGTTCCTTTTTCGATAAGTTTAGAGATCCTTGATTACAATTTAGCTTTATCTATACCATCTGAACCTATTTTATTTTTATTATTGATTTTGACTTTGTACAGATTTATCTCCACAAGCTCTCCAATTGGTTATGCTAATCATTCTATCACCATAACTATTGCGATTTATTTTATGTGGTTGATAATTTCTTCTTTATTCAGTCAAATGCCGATAGTATCATGGAAGTTCGTTTTAGCAAGAGCATGGTTGATGTTACCTGCATTTTTCTTAGGTGTACCTATTTTTTTTAAAGACATTAAATATCAAAAGTATTTTTTGAATATATTTTTAATTTCTTTAGTAGTTATTGCAGTGATATCGACCATTAAGCATGCTACTTATGGTTTTGATTTCAAATTATCCTATTTAGCTTGTCAACCATTCTATAGAGATCATACTATCTATGGAGCTGCATTATCATTAATGATACCCATAGCTTTTTTTCAAATATTTAATTCTAAAAATAAATTTAATAATAAAGTAGTGTATTTTATCTGTTTTTTATTATTAACATTAGGGTTAATACTTTCATCTAGTAGAGCAGCGTGGTTAAGCACAGCTGTAGCTTTAGTAGTAGGCATTATTATTTTATTAGGTATTAAATTTAGGTATATTTTATTGGGTATAGTGGTAGTAGTCGGCGCGTTTATGATGAATTATCAAAGTATTATGTTTCAGATGGAACGCAACACTAATGTTTCTAGAAAAAATGCAGCTTCTCATATACGTTCTATAACTAATATTTCAACAGATTTGAGTAATACAGAGAGAATTAATCGCTGGGTATCTGCTTTAAGAATATCAAAAGATTATCCTGTTGTTGGTAGTGGACCTGGTACTTATCAATTTATCTATGCTCCGTATCAATTACCACAATATCAAACATATATAAGTACTAATATAGGCAATAAAGGTAATGCACATAGTGAATTTCTAGGGCCTCTTTCTGAAACTGGCATTCCTGGTATGCTTTCTGTCATTGCGATAGTAATATCTTTATTTATAACTGGATTTAAATTATTTTTTAAATTGAAACATTTGGATCATGAAAGAGCAATTATTGTTTTATCTATAACTATAGCACTTTTAGCTTATTTTCTACACGGATTTTTAAATAATTATTTAGAAAGTGATAAAATCGCTTTTCCTGTATGGTCATATGCTGCTATATTAACTGCTAATTATTATTGGTTATATTGGTACAATAAAGAAAGCAAAGTTTAATAGGGTAGAGAAGAGTTTGATTCAGAGAATTGTCGAAAAGAGCAAATGTTTCAAAAATTTTTAAAGTCTAAAATAAAACTTTTAAGCCGTTATTATTTTTTTATTAAAATTCAATATTTTTAGGCGTTCGAGGGAAAGGGATAACATCACGGATATTTGCCATACCAGTAACAAAGAGCATAAAACGTTCAAAGCC
>Ga0209508_1001530_pt1 | contig 17726 bp, 14 predicted proteins | sample AD_UKC129_MetaG_FD_184427 | JGI IMG/M metagenome (GOLD analysis project Ga0209508, IMG submission 184427) | Active sludge microbial communities of municipal wastewater-treating anaerobic digesters from Canada - AD_UKC129_MetaG (SPAdes) (version 2) | ecosystem: Engineered > Bioreactor > Anaerobic... | reverse complement strand
GATGAGGATGATGGGCACTGTGGGGACCTTCTCTTTGAGAACGGGCAAGAGTTCTAGGCCGGATTGGCCTGGCAGACGCACATCGAGGAGAATAAGCTGCGGCGGGTGCCGAGAAACAATTTCCAAGGCTTCTTCTGCCTGCGAGGCCTCCTCGACCGCAAAACCTAAGTTGGTGATGAGATCACGAAATAGCGCACGATGGGACCTTTCGTCGTCAACAATTAAAATCGTAGGTAAACGATCGGACGTCTTAGGGCTCATATCGGGCTAACAATCCTTACTTATCGCCTGGTGTGGCCAAATTCCCCGATGTGCGTGCCGCTGCCTGTGGTCTTGAGGGGTATTGTCAGACGAAACATGGCCCCGCCTTCCGGGGACGGACAATAGCTGATGTCCCACCCATGGGCCACAGCAATCTTTCGCACCAGCGAAAGCCCAAGTCCCGTGCCAGCAGAATCTGTACTGAAGTAGGGCATAAACAATTTCGGAATATGTTCGGGACTAACACCTGGCCCCTGGTCGATGATCTCGATTATAACATTTGAGCCATCGACTCGGCTGATAACTGTGATCTCGGAATGAGGACGAGTGTACTTGACGGCGTTGTGGAGCAGGTTAAAGAGTGCCTGTCGCGTCAACTCGCGGTCTGCCACGATGGGAACCGACTGCGGCGATTTGTGATGCACACACCGAACATCCTTACTCTGGCAATCCGGCTCCAAAAGAAGTAGCACCTCCTCGATTACCACGTCCGCATCGACTTCGACAGGTTGAAGAGTGAACGGTTTGGCAAAAAGAAGGAACTGTGTCAAGCGGGCGGTCAAACGGTCGCATTCCTCGACGATAAGCCGGGCATCGGTCGCTGTTGGGGATGTCGGGTCTTCGCGATGCGCAATCCGTTGGGCTCGTCCCCGAATTAGTCCCAGGGGATTGCGGGTTTCGTGAGCCAAGCCACTCGCTGCCTGACTTAGCTCCTCGAAGTGGCGAGCCTGTAACTCGGCCAGCCTCTTGGCATGATCTGCCTTGACCATGCGGACACTTGAGCGGAAGGTCAAACCAAAAAGAAGTAATGCTATCCAGCCAGTCAAACATAACCCAGCCCGTGATCTGGCAATTCGGCGGACATGGTTGTCAAAGCCTTTTCGATCAAGCACCACAGTAGCGTAGAACAATCCCCCGGACGCAAACGGGCTTGTGTCGGGTTCCGGTGCAACGCCGCGAGCCCACCGACCCCACCCAAATCCACGGGCCCCTCCCTGGGGACCAGCGGCCGCCAACGGCGCCAGTTGAAAGCTTGCCGAGTAAACGTATCCCACATCGGCGAAACTGCCCCCAACACTCAGGGTGAGGACGTCGCTCGACCCGCTACGGAAGATGGGCGTTTTCGCACTATCGGCGATCTGAACGGCCAAAACATCGGGCGAGTCAACCAGTTCGTCGAGGATAATTTGGATTTGTTGATCGAAAAACGCGCCCAATCGGCGGTGGGAACGAATTGCCCCCACCATCGCCCGGCAAAGCCCCTCGGCGTGGCCGTGGAGGACTTCTCTTGCCGCAGCCACGTCCGCTTGATACTCATACCATTGCCATAGGGAAAACATGACTGCGACGGCAATAAGTATGAAAACAGCGATAACTTGGGAGATTTTTGGCATGCGTCAGGCCTCACCGGCGTTTGTTCATGCTGCAACGTACAAAATGGATTCGAGCTTTTCTGAAAAAGAAAAAGCGGTCGAGCCGGAAGCTCCACCGCTTTTTTGGCCTATCTTCAGGATGTTGTCAACTCGGAATCTCGCACCTGTGCAACGATAACGTCGCAGTTCGATGCATGGTGATTACCACATCCGTGGTCCCCCGCGGTAACCGCGTCCCATCGGAGCACCCATTCCATAGCCGGGGCCTCTTGGTCCACCAGGGCCTGGTCCACGGCCCATCCCCATTCCGAGGCCCGGTCCACCCCACGGGCAAGGCCGCATCATCGTGGGTGGTGCCTGAAAACCAATTCCCGGTTGCCATCCTGGTGCGAAACCTTGTTGCCGCAACTGAAAGAGTTTCTGCTGAAGGGCGGCAATCTTTTGTTGGTCCGGCTGTGGCTTGGCTTGCTCCTCAGCAATCGCAGCCATAGTCTTGAACCACTCGGCCCGTTGCTGAGCAGGGGATAGCACCCCGGACCCACTTGATGTCACCGATGGGGTTTGAGATTTATCTTCCTGATTTTGTGCCCAAACAGGTGCCGTCATACCCAAAAGAATTGTTACGCCGAATACATACTTAAGCCAAGTCATGGTCCTTCTCCTTTAACAAGCCAATTCCAAAAAACCGCGTCAACTCAACCTGCCTCCAAACCGGTTTGGTTCCTCTGCTTGTTTACTGTCATGCATACCGCGTACCAAAACCCTCCAGCGAAAGCGATTTTGGCTAAAGCGGCAGCGAATACTCCTAACTGAACCACGAAAGGGTCAAAACTACCGGGCGACAAATGCAGTTATCGTGCTCTATTGGGCACACTCACCGGTTGGCGGTTAGAGGAAATTGGTCTCTGGCGCCCTTGGGAGTGATGGTCAGGTGTGTACTTATTGCGCGCGCATAACCGGCTTTCTGTGAAGGAATGGTTCCCGAGGACAGGTCATCCGAGAATGAAGTCAAGCGTTCTCTGGAAAGGAAATAAATCGCCTATCACCGCGACGTGTTAGAGCCTATCCCAAAGTTCCCTCTCCCGCTGGGAGAGGGTTAGGGTGAGGGCAAGCCATCGTCCGAGTCGATCGAGAAAACCAGTAACCATTCGAGCCACCCTCACCCCCGGCCCCTCTCCCGCCGAACGGGAGAGGGGCGGTTGTGGAATAGGGTCTTAGTACTTACGTCTTGAATCACAATCACGGCCTCCGTAACGCCGCATAGGATGCGAGGCGACGGCGTCTCGCCTGGGATGGCGATATCCACCATAACAACGTACCGTCCTGGTGCCGTGGACTTGGGAACAAAGATTTCTTGAGAGATTCGTCCTTCCTTGCGACCGGCGATGCTGACTTGTTGCCAATCTTGCCAACTTCGCAGTGCGCTTGGTAACCTTTCCCCTGACCAGCTTGCTGGTGGGACCACCCGTACGTGGACATCGAGCGCTTCTGTCAGGTGGTTGAGAATCACCAGGTCAAGGACCGCCTTGTCGCCCGGTGATGCCGTTTGCTCGTATGGATCGCAACGGACCCACAACTCGTCTGTGCCGAAATGAAAATCGCGCCAAGGCAAAATGGCTTTGAGAAGCTCACGCCGTTGTTGGAGGCGCTCTTTGATTGCCTGACAATCCTCTGGCCGAAATGTAAAGGCCGAATCGACGTGACAATTAAACATATGCGTGGGCTTCAGTTGGCTGATCAGATCGAGGCAGCGCAGAAAACCCGAGCCGTCATGGAGAAAATTCCGATTCTGGATGCAATAGTCATCAATCCCCGCAGGGGTGAAGGAGTCACCCACAAATAAGAGCTTGTCCGTTGCGTTTTCCGCGAACAGGGCTCCGTGATAAAGGGTTTGGCCTGGAAAATTGAACGCGGTCATACGGAACTCATGCCAGGAGAAAGATTCCCCATCCGCCAAGACACGGTCAACCCGCACTACGGATGGTGAAATACAGGGTAGTCGCCAGGCCATGGGGCGAGTGATGATTTCTGCGACTGGCCGCACGGCGTAACAAGGGCAAGCGAATTTTTCGAGGAATTGTGGTACCGCATCCACATGGTCGTCGTGATAATGGGTGATCCACAAACCTTCCACGCGCGTGATTTCACCGGCCGTGATCATTTTTTCGAGAGCCTCAATTACCCTTGGACTGCCACAATCCATAACGAATGCGGCCCCGTCCTGCGAGCGGATGATCCAGCTTGTGCCAATGTGGCGCAGGTAGGCGGGTGGGGCTAGCTGCGGACGAAATGGCAGATGGTCTGCGCGCCCCTGAAACTCCTCAAAAAGCTCCGGAAAATAGTGCCTTAATGCGGACGTGGAAACGTAGGTGTCATAAAGGCTGTCGAGTCGCTCAATGAGAAGTTGCAAACCTACCTCAGGTTTTTCGATCACACCGCCGGCGGAGGTGACTACCAAATCAGGCTGTTGCCCAAGAACGCGATGGAGACTCTCTTTGACGGTTTCTCTGGCACCCAGAAATCCGTGGTAGTCGCTGGTTCGCCGCTGGCCACGATGAAGTCCCTTCTGGAGGCAATACAGATCAGGGACCTGCCCGGGCCCATACAGGAGATCTCCGCAAAATACCACACGGAGCCCATCTACCGCGACCAGGAAACTTACTGAACCATCAGTGTGCCCGGGGGTTTCTAAGACCTTGATGGTGGCCGACCCCCACGTGAGTGATTCACCGCCTTTTAGGACACCCGCTACTTTTACGGACTGGGGCAGCATCCAGTGATGGGGACGTTGATTGTAAATATGCCAGCGAGAGGACGGCGCCAGCCAATACTGAGCAACATCGGTGAAGTACTTTTCTTCTGCCGCGGAAACGAGGACCTCCGCGTTCGTCTCTTCTGAGAGTAGCCCCATAACTTGTTCACGATGGTGGTGTGTCACCAGGACCTTGTTGACCTTGATCCCCGCTGCTGCCGCCCATTCGAAGGTGCCCACGTCGCCGCAGTCAATTAGGAGAGCCTCGTTGCCGTTGAAGACAACGCCCACGTGAATGGTCCCCCTTAAAAGGCCAAGGTTTTGGGAAAGCCTTTGGAATTGCGGGTGAACAGGAGGATCGTACCTCGCCGAGGCACTCCTGACCGGGATGGCCAAACCTGCAAGTCCGGCCGTACTCGCCGTGAGAAATTTCCGTCGTGACCAGTCTGGGGTATGTCCCAATCTACTCATGGGGTAAAGCTCCTCGCAGTGATTCCTGGCAACTGGACGTGTTTCTCGAGTTCTTTCCGCGCAAGTTGGCGATGTTTTTCGGTCATTAACGCCTAAATTCTGGTTTAACGCTCATCAGGAGCAATGACAAAGCTTTGACCAATTGTATCTCCAATCCGTGTCACCCACTCCCACAGGAGTTGCCGGTGCTCCTTGAGAATCTGATCATATGCGGACTGACCCGCCAGGTTTTCCATTTCTCCCGGATCGTTCTTCAAATCGATAAGTTGCTCGCGTCTCGTGCCTTTTTCATAAACCACATACTTGTACCGGGCGGTCCTGATCATCCGAGCGGCGTCACTTTCTACCACGACCGATTCTCGCCACGTATCCACGGTGCGACCCTCCGCCAAAGGTCGAACGCTGAGGCCCAGCAAATGAGGAGGCTTCTCGATTCCCGCAAAGTCACAGAGTGTGGGAATCAAGTCCAGTCCAACCGAAACGAGGTGTGTCCGATCGACCAGGCCCGGCTTCGTTACCCCCGGCCATGCGACAATAAAAGGCACCCTCACAGCCTCTTCGTAAGGGATCGACTTATGCTCCAAACGGTGGGCGGCGTCCAGGTCGCCATGGTCACTTGTAAAGATGACCACCGTTTTTCGATCCAGTCCGTGTTGCCGGAGGGCATCTAGAACAATCCCGATTTCGGCATCCACGCGTTCGGTCAACCGGCAATAGGCCCAGCGATGGAGACGCCAATCCCGTTCTGTCCAATGCTGTCGGACATACGCCCGAAAACTTTGTGGGGGCAGGTAACTTAGGGTGACGCCGTCGGGTTCGTTGGATGGAATCTCAAAATTGTTGGGCAACGGGGGACACAGTCGGTCGAAGAACTCGGCTTCAGAAATGCCGGCAGGAAGGGCCAAGGCCTCTGCCAGGCACTCGCGGTCTCGCTGAAGTTCCGGATATATAGCAGGTCGTCCGGTTGCCTGTGTGAAGGCGTCAATTGCCATGAGACAAATGTCATGGGGGTTGATGAAGGATGCTACAAGCAGAAAGGGCTCAGCCGGTGGCTCCGAAAGAAACTCGGCGCACTTCCTGGCCAACTCCTCCCGTGTATCCTTCGTGAGTTCCCCAAACCCCGTGCTTTGGGGCGTCATCCCTCGCATCCAGTGCGTCTTACCGCCGTAGAAGGTCTTATAGCCCGCTCGGCGGAAGATCCAGCCCATTGCCTGATCGATTGCCTCCTTGGGGGCGGGGTTCTTTCCTTCGGCGTTGGACCGAATTTGAAACGCACTGGGCATTCGTCCGGTTACCATACTCATCCGCGCGGGTATGCATACCGGGTTGGCGGTGTACGCCAGCTCAAATCTCGCACCTTGAGCGGCCAAAGAATCCATCGCCGGCGTGCGAAGATAGGGATTTCCTGCACAGCTCAGCATCCCCGCGTGTTGCTGATCGGTGATAATGACCAAAAGGTTTGGTCTTTCGACCGAGGGCGTCGATGTTCGCAACTCCGGCCCTGGTTCACACGCCAATCCTTGGGGCCATCCCACGAAAACGATACCCAGCGACCAAACAGCAAGTAAAACACCTCCCCAACGTGCGAACATGATTTGCGCTCCCAAGACAAAACCGCTGTGACCAAAGCGCTTGCCTTTGCCTGATGTCACCAGTGTAATATTCGAGCTTTACTGTGCAACAGGACACGGCGGGGTGGCGCTCCGAGCAGATTTAACCTGCTACCAGGACATCTTGCCGAAGTCGCCCGTTTTCCGCTAAGTTTATGCAAGTTGCAACTCGCATTTCAGCAATTCGCCCTGGAATAGCCGCGGCCAGATTCTTGGGGTAGATCGCGTTGAACGTGCTGCGCAGCTCACAAGCCACGGAGGGATCAATGCACCGAGTCGCACTCCTTGGGCACTTTATTGTTTACGTGATTGTCCGATTCCTGATCTTTGTCGTCCAAATGATTCCACTTGCCGTGGGGTCTTGGCTTGCGTGGTGCTTAGCATACCTTTTCACATACGTTTTGCGGATTCGTTATTCCGTGGCCGACGAGAATCTCCGGTACGCTTTTGCGGAGCTTTCTCCTTCTCAACGTCGCGATTTGATTTTACGAATGTGGCATCATCTTTTTCTTTTGGTCATGGAGGTAGCCCACACACAAGCGAAAATCCGGGAAGAGAACTGGCGTCAAAGGGCAACGCTCAAGAATGTGGAGCCGCTGGTGAAACTTCTTTTGGAGGATCGACCTGTCATTATTGTGACGGCACATTTTGGCAACTTTGAACTGGGGGGCTACATGCTTGGCCTTTTGGGGTTTCCGAGCGCAACAATCGCGAGAAACCTGGATAACCCTTTTCTCGATCGTTTTGTGCAACGATTTCGCGCTGCACGGGGACAATACCTTATTCCCAAGGTTGGTGGGGCCGACCAGGTCGAAGAAATGATTCAAAAGGGTCACACCATCGCGGTGCTTGCCGATCAAGATGCGGGAAGAAAAGGCTGTTTTGTTCCCTTCTTTGGGCGACCGGCCTCGACCTTCAAGGCCATTGCCCTGCTTTCGCTGGAATATGACGCCCCAATTGCCGTGGTTTACGCGCGGAGAACCGGTAAGCCTTTGCATTTCGAGATGGGGCTGGTGGGCATTCTCGATCCCAGAGATGTCTCAGCCCCCGACGCTGTCACGTTTGTGACGCAGTGGTACACATCCCGACTGGAGGAGATGATCCGCTCTGCCCCAGAACAGTACTGGTGGATTCATCGTCGCTGGAAGACCCAGCCGAAGTCACCGAAGTTGCGGATTCCTTCGGAACAAGCGGTCCGTAGCGCCGCGTGACTGTGGCATACCGGTAGAAGGGCATCTCGCTGCATCGGTCGCCTGGTCAGATGGGATGGTATTGTCCCGCCTTGTGAAGCGTTTTCCTACCTTGTGGCGCCACTGAGATTAACCTTGTGACGCGATTGAGATTGAGCCCAACGTGGCGAAGTTGCTCGTCTTTACCGGGCTCTTTTTCTCCCTATTTTCACATACTAAAATATCAATCACATCGCTTCGGGTAACTTTTGCACCTGCTCGTACGCGGTTTGTTCTTACGGGATGCGCTAGCAGTGCGGGAGGCCATTCGAATGACACCAAAGCAGCGAGTCTTGGCCGCATTGGAACATCATGAGCCTGATCGGATCCCGATTGACTTTGGTGGTCATCGCTCCTCTGGTATAGCGGCTATTGCTTACGCCCGTTTAAGGAAATATCTGGGGCTGCCCGAGCGTCCCATTCGCGTTTACGATCCAATTCAGCAGTTGGCGATCATTGACGAGGATGTCCTCAATCGCTTTCGAGTCGATACGATTGAGCTAGGTCGGGCCTTTGCCCAGGAGGATCGTTATTGGGTCGATTGGGTGTTGCCGGATGGTACACCGTGTCAAATGCCCAGTTGGGCGGTGCCCGAACGCAGTGACGGCGGGTGGGTCCTGCGGGGACCGACGGGAAGAATCCTAGGGCGGATGCCCGATGGTGCCCTGTATTTCGAGCAATGTTACTGGCCCTTCGCGGAAAAAGACCAGCCAGAGCGCGCGGCTTCCGCTTTGATCGATACGATTTGGTGTGGAATACCCTCGCCTCCGGGACCTATTGTGGAAGGTCCGGGCGGATTGGATCGCCTCCGGGAAGGCGCCCGACGCCTACGCCAACAAACTGATCGTGCCATCCTGTTTCTGTTTGGGGGAAACCTGCTGGAGTGCGGACAATTTCTTTATCGGAATGATAACTTTTACATGCTTTTAGCCGGTGACAGGCCGCGGGCAGAAAAGGTTCTGGATTCGCTCGTGGAAGCCCATCTAGCCAATCTCGAGCGCGTTCTCCCGGTTTTGGACGGATTGATTGATATCATCGTTTTCGGGGATGACTTGGGGATGCAGTCCGGACCCCAGATATCGCCCAAGATGTATCGAGAGCTCTTCAAACCGCGCCATGCCGCGATGTGGAAAAAAGCCAAGGAGTTAGCGGACGTCAAAGTGATGCTCCATTGTTGCGGTGGTGTCCGTGAGTTGCTGGATGATTTGATTGATGCCGGGTTAGACGCGATCAATCCCGTTCAAATTTCCTGCAAAGGAATGAACCCGACAGAATTGAAGCGTGATTTTGGAAAGCGGATCACCTTCTGGGGTGGAGGTTGTGACACCCACCGGGTCTTGAGTTTTGGGACCCCGGAGGAAGTGAAACAGCACGTTCGGGAACAGATTGAGAGTTTTGCACCCGGTGGCGGGTTTGTCTTTCAACAGGTTCACAACATTCTGGCAAATGTGCCGCCCGAAAATATTGTGGCCATGTTCGATGCTGTTTACGAATTCGGGGCGATGTACCATTGATTGCCGGAGTTATCGTCGGGACGTTGTGAAAGTCGAGGTTGGAAGTAGCGCGGACCCGCAGGTATCGTAGGCCACTTGAACACACGGGCGACTGCGAAGAATCGTGACGTTAAAATAGCGGTTTATGGCAGGCTTTTGTCACAAGCGATTGCCGACTGTATCGACCAACTGATGGAGTTGCGAGGGAGATGGGTTTTTTGAGTCGTTTTTCTTGGCGATTACTCCGGCGTGTTTCCCCCAGGTTGCTCCTGAAGGCCGGTCGTTTGTGGCTTATCCCGGGATTGCGGTCTTTGTCGCGGTTTCGGAAACGAGTGGCCGCCTCAGAGCTTTTTCCCCCGTTTTTCTTTCTTTCCCTCACCGACGCCTGTAATCTTCGCTGTCACGGTTGTTGGATCACAAGCCAGGGGCAACCGCGCCAACTGAGTCGTGATGACGTCAATCACTTCATTGCCCAAGCCAAGGTTCACGGCAACCATTTTTTCGTGTTATTGGGTGGTGAGCCGTTTCTTTATAAGGACCTTTGGACAATCCTACGGCAGAATCGGGATTGCTATTTTCAAATCATCACCAACGCGCTCCTCTTGGATGAAGCGGCTGTGGCTACGGCAAAGGAAGTGGGAAACGCCACGATTTTGGTAAGCCTCGACGGTTTCGAAAGTGCTAACGACGCGCGTCGCGGCCAAGGGACTTTTCAAGCTATTAAGGAAGCCTTCCAACGCCTGAGAAAAGGCAAAATACTCTTTGGTGTGGCTACCACGATCACATCGGAGAACTATGAAGCGGCCCTAAGTCCCGAGTATGTTAATTGGGTCGATGAGCAGGGTGCAATCTATCTTTGGTACTACATATATCGTCCCGTCGGCCCCGACCCAATGCCACAACTGGCCTTAAGCCGAGCCGACATCCTGAAGGTTCGACGACAGTTGCTAAGATTACGGAGGATTTCGCCGATCCTCATTGTCGATACATATTGGGACGCCGATGGCAAAGCAGTGTGCCCTGCAGCATTGGGATTAGGCTACCACATAGGACCAGCCGGCGATATTGAACTGTGTCCGCCCCTTTCCTTTGCGCGAGAAACCATTCGTGATCACGGCGGTGATGTTTTCCATACGATTAACACGAGTGATTTCCTCCGCGGTTTTCAGAAATTCGCACTTTCTCGGACTCGCGGATGTCCCATCCTCGAATGCCCTCATGAACTGGAGGCGTTCTTGCGTGAACACCATGCCCGTGATACAAGTGGCCGGGATGCTTTTGCCGAACTGCGGGCATCCTCTCCTCGGGCAAGTCATCACATTCCCGGCGAAGAACTTCCCGAGACAATGGGTACCTATCGTTGGTTGAAAAAACACCTCTTTTTCGGTTTGGGGGCCTACGGTTAGTGTGGAGGATCGTTGCGATCGTAAAGGGCCATATTCTCTAAGGACATTTCTTGAGGTTTTCGCGAGCCCGTATCTCAAAAAACGCACTTAATGGGTTGAAAGCATGAATGTGTACATCGTACGACATGCCTGGGCGGAAGAACCTAACGAGGCCCGCTGGCCGGATGATAGTCTCCGCCCCTTAACGAAAGAAGGTCGGGCGAAGTTTCGGCGGGTGGCACGGCGGCTTGGTCGGTTTGGGGTTGCCCCGCGCGTCGTAGTCACCAGTCCTTTCCTGCGGTGTGTGGAGACGGCGGAAATCTTGGTGAGCAGTTGGCAAGAACCTATGGTTCTGGAAACGGTACCGTTCCTTGCACCGCAGGGTGATATTCACCAATTGATTGAATGGACACGTACGAGGATGGGTCAGCTTTCCGGCGACATCGCATGGGTTGGACATGCCCCAGACGTTTCCAAGATTCTAGCCACACTCATTGGCGGGGGCACTTTCCATTTCGCAAAGGCTGGAATTGCCGCGGTGCAATTCAAAGGACCAATTGCCGCGGGCGAGGGGACGCTACTTTTTCTCATACCCCCGTCGCTGCTGCTATAAAGAGTCTTCTTTCATGTTGTGCTGTGAAGATGGGGCCCTTTTTTGGGTGCGCACATGGGCCTTTCTTCGCACCGGCGTGACCAAGATAATAACGGATATCGCGCAGATATGACGATAAGGTGGCCAATTCTTTGGTGCTATGATCAGCCTTGAGGCTTATCAGGATGATTGCCACATTCGAATACATTGAGCAAATCGTCGCAACGTGCCGGAATGCCGCCCGGGCGAACGAAGAGACGCCCGCCCGTCGAGGAAATCTCATTGTTTTGACCCCGGAAGACGGTTCCGATGTAATAATTACAGGGGACATCCATGGGAATCGCCGGAATTTTAACCTGATCCGGCGAGTGGCGGCTTTGGACAAGAACCCGAAAAGGCACCTCATCTTGCAGGAAGTCTGTCACGGCGGGCCGACGTATCCCGCCAATGCGGGGTGTATGTCTCATACCGTGCTCGAAGACGTGGCCAAATTGAAGGTACAGTACCCTGACCGCGTCCATTTCATTCTGGGTAACCATGAATTGTCAGAGGTGACGGATTATCCAATTCAAAAGAACAAGCAGATGTTGAATCTGCTCTTCCGGCTGGGGCTGCAACATGTTTACGGGCCGGCTGCCGACCGCGTCCGCGAATCGTATTTGGCCTTCATCAAGTCCTGCCCTCTTGGGGTCCGCTTACCTGGTGATCTTCTGGTAACCCACAGTCTTCCCGAAGCGGTCGATCGACAAGGCTTTGACGTCACAGTATTTCATCGTCCGCTCGACATGGTCGAGTTTCTCGAGCACAAGAGCGTTTTCCGCCTGGTTTGGGGACGCGATTACCGTCGCGAAAACGCAATGGCCTTTGCCCGCCTTACCCAAGCGGCGGTACTGGTTCACGGTCATGAACCATGTCCACAAGGTTTTGCGACTCCAAACGATGTCCAGCTCATTTTGGACTGCTCCTCTGACAAGGCGGCCTATGTTATGCTGCCGTTGGACCGTCAAACACCGTGGACCTTGGACGAGGTGGTTGCCCGCGTCCAATTGTTGGCTTAAGCGACCATATTGGGCTGCCGATCTGTCTTGTTAAAAAACGGTTAACGCGACCGGCGAAGACTTTTCATCGGCCTTTCATCGGATAGAATCTCGATAAACCTGTGTTGTCCTTTCCCACTTTTCCAATATCGAGAGGAGACCGATGATGAAATTGACACGTCGCGGTTGGTTTGCGGGCGTCGGCGCGCTGGTTGGTGGTTGGTTATCGGGATCAGGCGTTGCCACTTGGGCGGAAGAGCGTTCCTCTAATTCCTCCCTTTCAGTCGATGGCTTTCGCTTTGTCCACATGACAGACCTTCACATTCAGCCGGAGTTAAAGGCCGCGCAAGGGGTCGCTGCCTGCCTGCATCATATTCAATCCCTAAATCCAAAACCTGACTTCATCCTCACGGGTGGCGATTTGATCATGGATGCACTTCAACAAGGGGAGGAACGCGCGTCGATGCTGTTTGATCTGCTGAAGAAAGTCTTCCGCGATCACAATAGCCTCCCTGTGTACCATTGCATGGGCAATCATGATGTCTTTGGCTGGGGGAAAAAGCAGGGTGTTACCGAGGAGCATCCCAAATACGGCAAGAAGATGTACATGGAAAAGATGGAGCTGGAACGCCCTTACTACGCCTTTGACCACAAGGGTTGGCGGTTCTTCGTCCTGGATAGTGTCCAACCTTCGGAAACGGAATTGTATCAGGGAGGAATCGACGGCCTTCAAATGGATTGGTTTCGCCAGGAGCTGGCCCGCAAACCCAAGGAAATGCCGGCTGCCATCGTGACCCATATCCCGTTTATCACGGTGACGGTGCTCCCCGACAGCGCTAAAGAAGGACGATTTCAGATCGGTTCTGCGTCCATGTGTGCAGGTGCCCAGCAAATGGCCCAATTGCTTGCCGACAACAACGTCAAGCTAGCATTATCGGGTCATATGCATATGGTGGATGAGGTATCGTATCGAGGGATCACATTCGCTTGTTCGGGAGCCGTCTCGGGCCGGTGGTGGAAAGGCGTTCACAAGGGCTTTCCCGAGGGCTACGCGATTATCGACATCAGTCCGGCCAATCAGATTTCCTACCAGTACATACCCTTTGGGTGGCAAGCCGTAGAATCCTGACCTCGCGGTTTTGTGCCCGAGGGACGCTTGCAAACGTATCTGATGCCCAACTTCATTGTCTTAAGAGGCTGGCAACCCGGGCCCAGACCGCGCGAAGGCCTGGATCCTTAGGTTAAGGGTGCGGGTGGGGCAAGGAACCGCTCGTACACGCGGGGTCCTCCCAGTACAACCAGAACGCAAGCCAGATCATTGTCTTGCCACCAACCGGCTGAAGAGCGACTTGTTCGCAAACAAGGCCGTCGCGGTGGCATGGGCGGAAGATCAGGAAGGACCAGCCGGATCACAAACAGCGAACCTTTTTCGCCCCCCGGATGACTGAGATCAAAAACGATGGCGGGCAAATCCGCGAGTGTGACTTGCCGCCAGGTAATCACCGTTCCGCGAAATACCTGCACGTCGCGACTCAATCGGTAACCCTGGGGCGGGTTTTCCCGTCCAAGCAAGCGACCGGTGCCAAAACCGTCCAATGTGGCTTCGAACAATTCGGTGGCTGCATTTCCAAGGGCGAGTGCCGAGATACGAGGTTTTTCTTTTCGGCGCTGCCAGACCCAAATTCCCAGTCCTCCCACTGCGCCCGCGGTTGCCAAAGCCCCCACCCAACGTAACCATTGACGACGGCCAACGCGAGGCACTGGTGCTCCCGTGACTACACGAGACGTGACTACTGGAGAAGCTCCCCCCTCGCACAGACTCGAACGCAACGCCCCAGACTCAGGGTGTGCCACATCGAGCGTCTGAGACGATCCTAGGTGATTATCGGTCGCTTCGTTGTGATATCCCAACCGGGCTAAAATTCGTTCTTCTAATCCTGACAGCTTGTTCCCCTGTTTGAGCCGATTTCCTATCTCGGCATCGCGTCGGCGGATTTCCTCGTAGCGCTTGGCGAGGGCGGGATTTTCCCGCAAGATGGCCAAGAGCCGCTGCGCGAACGCATCCTGCGGATCATCTCGATCCAATTGGATGATCTCTAGGAGGTCCTCGTCTTTAGGGTCAATGGGTTGGGAGGCCATTATTGTTAGTCATCATTTTTTAAATCCTGGGATTTCAAACAGGGGCCACCTTTTTGGTGAGCGCATCGAGCTTCTTTCGCAGAGCTGCCTTTGCCCGCGCCAGCCGACTCATGACCGTACCGATTGGGACGCCCAATTCTCGCGCGATGTCCTTATACGACATATCTTCGAAGTAAAACATGAGGATCATGACGCGCTGCTGTTCGGGCAGCGATTGGAGGGCGATTTGGATCAATTGTTCGTCGGTATCATCCGAATCCAGTTGCGATTCAACGATGGTTGCCGCCATGTCATCCAAAAGCGTAACATGGGGCCCTCTTCGCTGCCTGAGGAAGGCATTTCGTGTGATGGCCAGCAACCACCCCTGGGCACGCGCCGGATGCTCAAGCTGGGCAATATTCTTGGCTGCGAGTAAAAATGTCTCCTGGGTCAAATCTTCTGCATCGGCAACGGACCCCGACAGACGGTACGCATAGCGAAAAACCGTCTGAGCGTGCTGGACCACCAATTCCTCAATCGTGGGCTGCCGCGAGCCTTCATCCATCTTTGACTACCCATTAAGATGCGCAACCACCGGCCATTATTCCCCAGATGCTTACCTTTGGCATATTCGCAGCCGGGTATCTTCCATTAAATGTAACGTTCGCGGGAATAAAACACCAACGGAGCGCATCGTACTTTTTTGTACGCGACCTCCGGCGGTCGGGGGTGCCTTTAACGGTTTTTTGGGAGAAAGGGTATCTCGGATGAAGAAGTTGGGATCCTTGTTGATCGTCTTGGCTTTGAGTTCATTGTTCGTTGGCTGCCCCAAGCAGGCGCCGGCACCGGCCGGTGGTGCCCCAGCTCCAGCCGCATCTTCTGAGTCGGCTCCCGCATCGGATGAATCCGCCCAGCCGGCCGAGCAATCCCAGGAGGCACCGGCTGAGCAAGGCACCGGCGGTGAAAGCCAGCAGTAACCTCTTGGCTTCAAAGTGATTATCATTTTGAAACTGGCCGTCAGTTAGGCCGACGTATCGAGCGCTATGTCCGGAAGGCCCTTCGGCGGGGCTAATCCCCGTCGAAGGGCCTCCATTTATTGCAAAGGGCAACGTTGTTGACCCCGCTCTTTGGATAGCCCGGGTTTGTTCTATTTTCGCCGGAACTGTGTGATATCAATTCCAGGGGAAGGGTGGATGGTGTTTCTGCGTCCACCGCGACGGCGCTTTTGTGGCGGTTTTAATTGCGCCTCTGTGACGGGCTTGCCGATCTGCTTTCGCAAAAGCTGGATTCGGTCGCGGATAGCCGCGGCCCGCTCAAATTCGAGGGCCTCAGCGGCGGCGAGCATTTCGGCCTCGAGCTCGGCGATATACTCTTCGGTGATGTACTGAGCCTCGTCAGACCGCCCTACGAGGGCGTTGGCTTGGTTGTGGGCCGCAACCTCAGCCTCGATGCCAGCGCGGATGTTCTTCTTGATCGTTTCAGGAGTGATCCCGTGCGCCTTGTTATATTCCTCCTGCAATTTTCGCCGTCGCCTCGTTTCTTCCACCGCTTTCTGCATGGAATCCGTCATTTTGTCAGCGTAGAGGATGACCTTGGCATTAACATTTCGAGCACAACGGCCAATGGTCTGAATCAACGAGGTCTCACTCCGCAAGAATCCTTCCTTATCGGCATCGAGGATTGCCACCAGGGAGACCTCTGGCAGGTCCAATCCTTCCCGCAAGAGGTTAACCCCCACCAAAACATCAAAGGCCCCCTCTCGCAAATCCCGTAGAAGTTCAACCCGTTCAAAGGCGTCCAATTCACTGTGAAGCCATTTGCACCGAATACTCTGCTTGCTCAAATAATCCGCAAGGTCCTCGGCCAGGCGTTTCGTCAGGGTAGTCACAAGTGTGCGTTCACCTCGTGCCGCACGTTCCTTAATTTGAGCGATAAGATGAGGAACCTGTGTGCGGGCCGGGGCAATCTCCACTTCAGGGTCAAGCAAGCCGGTCGGCCGAATGATCTGCTCCACCACTTCTCCCCCGGCTTTTTCCAGTTCGTACGGTCCAGGGGTTGCAGAAACAAAAATCACCTGGTTGATCTTTGCCTCCCACTCCTCAAACTTCAGAGGTCGATTGTCCAAGGCGCTGGGCAGACGGAAACCATGCTCCACCAGGGTTTGCTTGCGACTGAAGTCCCCGCCAAACATCCCCCGAATCTGGGGTATTGTGACGTGCGACTCATCGACAAACAGGAGGAAATCGTCCGGAAAGAAGCTGAACAAGGTATCCGGTGGACTTCCCGGAGGCCGTCCTGCGAGATGACGACTGTAGTTTTCGATCCCGGGACAATACCCCACTTCCTGGAGCATTTCCAAGTCATATCGTGTTCGCGCACTGAGCCGGTGGGCCTCCAGGATCTTTCCCTGAGATTTCAGCTCCGCCACGCGCTGCTCAAGTTCCTCGCGAATGCTCACAATAGCTGCCTGGATACGTGACTCTGGTAAGACGAAGTGCTTTGCCGGGTAGATGAAAACCTGGTCGTGCCGTTGTAACACTTCGCCGGTTACCGGATGAATGGAGGCAATCTGATCGACTTCGTCACCCCAGAACTCAATTCGGTAGGCGAATGGCTCGTAGCTGGGAAAAACATCGACACAATCCCCCCGTGCGCGAAATCTCCCCGGCTGGAACTCCACATCGTTTCGCTCGTACTGAATGTTGACAAGTTTCAAGAGAAACTCGTCCCGGTCAAGAACCTGACCCTTGATGACGGGCACCGTCATGGTCCGATAGTCTTCGGGCGACCCCAAGCCGTAGATGCATGAAACGCTTGCCACGATGATCACGTCGCGACGTGTCATGAGGGCGCTGGTCGCCGCAAGACGCAAGCGGTCGATTTGCTCGTTGATCGAGGCGTCTTTTTCAATGTAAATGTCGCGCTGGGGTATATAGGCCTCGGGTTGATAGTAGTCGTAATAGCTGACAAAATAGTGGACCGCGTTGTAAGGAAAGAATTCTCTGAACTCGGCGTAAAGCTGGGCGGCCAACGTCTTGTTGTGAGACATGACCAAGGTAGGCCGTTGCGCGTGCTGGATCACGTTGGCCATCGTGAAGGTCTTGCCCGAGCCCGTAACGCCCATCAAAACTTGAAATCGCTTCCCTTTATCAAGGCCCTCACAGAGGGCCTTGATAGCCTTGGGCTGATCGCCGGCCGGTTCAAATGGGCTTACCAGTTGGAACATGGCATTGTGATTCAACGTATATAGGGACCGGCACGTCGCGGGATGTCGGTCACGGGTTGTTCCGACCATCAGCGGTGCATACAGTATTGTATCGCCCTTGTTGCGGTAAATAAGGCAACTTGCCTATCTTACCCCCCAAGAGTAGAATGTCGTTGACGCTTGTTTTTCGCTTGTAGGCG